>Ga0265780_10000265_pt1 | contig 81192 bp, 81 predicted proteins | sample P1T30metagenome_FD_192432 | JGI IMG/M metagenome (GOLD analysis project Ga0265780, IMG submission 192432) | Plant litter microbial communities from East Loma Ridge, Irvine, California - P1 T30 | ecosystem: Environmental > Terrestrial > Plant litter > Unclassified | place: USA: California...
GCTTCGCCTGCTTGCGCTTTTTGCGCTCGTCGTCGAGCATGCTTCTCAGGCCTTTTGTGGTGGTACCTTCTGCCTCCGTAATGGAATCGGGCGCTGAGCCCCTGGAATCCTGGGCGTGTCTGGCTATGTCTTGCTTCTCGTGTCCTAGGCCGTCGTCGTCTGATGGTACGCCTGTCGCCGGCGCGGCCTGCTTTGGTCCGGCCACTGTTGCTTAATCAGACCCTGAGGTGGTGGTGGGTTTCGAGGGAGATGTGGTCTGATGCTGAGTCGGTATAAACATGATAGCTGTCGGAGCAGCTGTTTGCTGGTCCGGAGGGTGTGTGGCAGGGTCGGGAGTCTCTGCAACCTCTTCGGACTCCACGCCGTGGTCGGCTCTCGTCTCATCGCCCAGCTCGCCCAACATTGACTGACCTGCATCGGCTTCTTCGATCGCCTCGTCCGCAGTGTCAACCCTCGGCACAGCTTGCGTCGTGCTGACACCAGTCTGCTCCTCCGCGTCATGTTCTTTCCTGCGACCGCTGCGTTCATTGCTGCCGTCAATGTCGGAAAGGTAATTGCGCTTGAGAAAGCTATCTGGAGAGGAGTTCCAGTCTGCAAGAACCTCGAGGAGAGGATCGGTCACGATCATGTAGTGATGAAGAACGTTCACCAGTCCTCGAAAATCCTCCGGATGAGTAGCCTTTCGACCCATGACGATCTGGAGGATCACGACCGCCATGCGCAACCACATGTCAGTGTACTCATTTGACTTGGAGCTTTTGCTGTTCCTGTCGAAATCGCTCGCGGGCCTCCTCGCGCGGGAACATAAGTTCTCTCTCGTCTTGCGCGACGACGGGTTTTTGACGAAAATGACGGCTTTCTCGAGCATCTGCGGATCCTTGAGATTAAGACTCTGAATGCCCTTGCCGAATCTCGAATCAAGCAGGTACGATTTGGCCACAGCTCTCCATTCTTCGTCCAGCTGAAGTCTACGATCTACCTTCGGATCGAAGAGTAGCTGTTTCATCCTGGGAGCGGGTTTTGGGCGTTGGCTGACTGACTGCAGCCTCCTGGTTCGCCTGAGACTCTTGGCTCCGATCTGGACTGGCTGTTTGGCGACAAAGTTGGTGGGTCTTTCAGGTTTGGTCTCGTCTCGAAAACAGCTCTCCAAGGCGCGAGCACTCCCTCGGCGTGGTCCAAGCGCTGTACTACATGAGGTCGCGGGCGGCGTTTCCCGTCGAAGCATTCACTTCACTTCACTGACGGCCCGGCCAAGCTTCGGCCCACGTCCAGCGTCCACAAAGGCAACCTATACAAGCTGGAAACCGACTACCATGTCACTCCAAAAAAGCGGGCACTTTAGCCTAGTAGTTAAGGCGTTTGCAAAGCTCTCTGCGGAAACCAGTCCAAGACCCTCTTCACGCCTCTTGCTTGTGCCCAGGCGCACGAATCCACCCTTCACTACGCAACTTAATGCGGGCGTGAAGGGCCGATCGCATGGCGGCGCCGGTTAAACCCGGGTTCGTGGAACCGAAGTTGCTTGTACTGTAGGATTCTGGAAACGTTTGCGACCCGACGAGGTGATCTAGTCCAGATGTGAATGGCTCGCAGGACTTCTGTAAAGGGCGTTGCATGCACCGGGGAAAACCACCCCAGAATTGCGCAATTCGACATTTTTTTCCTTCGATTTCGGATGCCTCGTAGATTACATGACGCTTTTGCTTCTTATGCAAGTCTGCGATGTCACGGCCTATTGGTTCACTATAGTATTGCCCGAGGATGTAGGTCTGCGATCGTACTCATGTTTCATAGTTGCTTCAGTAATGATATCTCTTTGTCCCCCGCCGACTACATAAACGTTCGACATATCAAAAGACACGCCTAGCCCGCGTGGAGCTAACACTACATCTCTCCCGGTTTCTATGAGTGGATGAGTCTATGAGATAGGTAGACCCTCGACGCCTCCTGTGTGCAAATACCTCGTCATGAGCTCGTGTAGTTCACCTCGATGGTCCGATCCTCTCGCTAGCGCATTGCCACTTCCAGCACATCAGACTCAGAGTAGACGATGGGACGATAGGTTCCTATCCAATCCGCTGGATTACGGCGAAGAGAGCCTCGTGCTTCCGATAGTACGGTGTCTGGATTGTACTACCGACACGAGCACCTCTTTTCGCTCCGCCTTTGCCCATACTGATCCTCTGATTCGACGCTCTCGAAAGCCGCGCTATTAGATTTTATGGAAGCGGCTCGCTTGATTCAGGAGCTTGGTGCTCTCGAGACATGCGACATCATTTCACCCTTAGAAATTTTCCCTCCTCTTCTGCGACAGATCGATACTCACCCTGCATCTTATATGTCCGGTCGCAACGGTCTACTACACTCTGCCTCTGTCTTTATTAAGACTGACTCTCTCGTATGCAGCTCCCATCAATTTTGTTAGATGCTTGCCGGTTTCAAGACAAAGCAGACTCCTGACAATGAGATTGCGGCATTTGCAGCACCTTTGTCAGATGAGATTTTAGCGTTACAGATCACGTCTTTGCTGAATTTGGACTCACAGTTCTCCATTTGGACTGCTTGACCGACCATCTGAGCTCGCATGCTCCTATGTATGCTGGCTCTTGTCACAGCTTCTCTGAGCCTCGTACAGATCGAAACTCTACGGAGGAGTGCCACCGCTCCGCATTGCTTGTCCGCTATACTCATCATTCTTGGATGTACGGTCTACGTTGCACCGCCTCCTTTATGGTTCCCAACTGGCTAGGGTGGTAGGGATGATGAAGCCTGACTTCATTCACTTGCTTCGGCGTTACTTCGGCAAAACACCAACTGATTCACACCCTCACACCACTCCCACTCTCGAGATGGCGGGCCCGCTTGCCGCATGTTGGGTATTTAAGCTACAGAACAGCTTTGACGTCACTCCCCAAAACGCGTTTGACAACCGGGTGTCGCAGTTGGTAGCGCGCGAGAAATCATTAAGCGGAATCAACCCAGAGATTCCTGAGCCGCGTTCGCCAGGTCATCGGGCTAGGGCTCATCTTGCCTAAATTGAAGGGTCGTAGGACGATTCGCGAGGTCCCCCTGATTGAGAGGTCGGATCGGTTAGCGAGGAAACGCACCGTATAAAGCAGAAATTCCAGCAAACCTGTGACCTGGTGTTCCAGATTCGTTCGATGGGTCCTCTTGATGATGGGAAGTGTCGCAACCACTGTATCTTTTTTTGGAAATTCCTACAACAAGTCGTCGTTAGTGTTGCCTGTTCGAATGCAATGTTGATCTCTCTGTCGACTGCGCTCCACTTGCTTGAACTTGTTCCTATCTATCCCCCTGCGGTGCAGGTTTTCCCTCGACCGTCGCAAAATGTACCTCTTTCACTGACTGTTCCCGCGCTTGAAGAGGCGTCAGCTTTCCTTCACTCCTCGGTAGAGCACTGCACTTTGCCGCTAACCACAGACCACACTTACACTGCCACCCACTCACCCTCTTTTCCCACTCACTCTCTTTTCCCACTCACTCTCGTGTGACCCACCACCACTGCATTTTTCCAACCCCGCAAACATCTCGGACTCCCTCCCAGACCCGCAATAACAACACGACGACCAGAGCAAAAATGATCAACGACTGGGAAGACCTCGCCTGCATCCAGGAGCCGACGCACGCAGAGTACAACGAGCTCAAGCTCTGGCTTCGGTCGCAAACGCAAGCCTCCGGCACCACAGTCTCGACCACCTCGCATCCCGTCAAAATGCTCCGCTCTATCCTCGGCGCCGCCATCCACGAAATTCGCGACAACCTCGATCAGCAGATCGGGATGCTCGTCGTCGAAGCCCAGACGTACCACATCCGAAGGCAGATTGAGGATTACTACAGAACACGCTCCGACGACTGGGACGCCATGTTGCCGACAGACATTGACGAGATGAGCCGCGAGGATTGTGTTAGGCTGATGCACGCGGCGAAGGACGAGATTGCTTGGTTGGTCAATGAGATCAGTCGGCTTGAGTGCTACATTTCGATCGAGAAGCAGATGGATAGGGCTGGGTTGACGGAGAGGAGACCGTTCATGCGGCCGTTGGCGAGGAAAGTCAGGCCGCAAGAGGCAGCTCCTGAGCAGGATGGTAGAGATGCAGAGAAGAGCGTGGACTCTGCTGTCGAGTCGTCGCCGCAAGCCGCTTCGATGGAGCTGAACATGGACCTGGATTGACTCCGACCGGGGACACTATGGGGTGCCTTTGGGAACCTTTGGCAGCGCTATCGTCGCGCCTGAAGCCTGAAAGAATCATTTGTCACTGTGGATACCAAAACATGCGAGCAAGATCAGAGTGAGCAATGTTAAAATTGTGGACGAGGGAGATTGAGCTGAGGGATGGTAGACGTGAGGTCGAGCGAGGCGCGCTTTCCCCGGAGTTCGTGTCCGGGCTGACTTCAAAACGAACATCAGCGTTCAGCGACACAACATCAACCTCAACTGAAGTGCAAACGGATCACATGCTTGCTATAGCCAGCTTGTGACGGAGAGACGGTGTACAATTAGGCGTTGAGCCATAGACAGATCCACTGAAACGTTACAGTTGTGGCTTTCTAGAAATCATTTATTGACTTCAACCTCACAGTATGCATGTGAATTGTTCCAGTCGTCAGCAGCCAGGTTCGCAGACTCGGTCATGATTCTGTTGAACTCATGAATACCGATTACGAGAAATAGACACATCAGCATGTGAGTCGCGAGTGCGCCATGTGAAAGGCAGATGAATTGACAAACTCGCGCTTCCTGCTCGCTCCTTCCTTCCCACGCTCATCAACATCCACAATACTTCGACACTGTGCATCCAACACCCAAACACCCAATACAATTCGTACACTCAGACACGCGACTGCAAGCAACGAGCATCACATCGACTGGCGGTGTAGCCAGGCCGCTCACTACTCAACCATGACGATCACCGCGAAACACAACCGCATTGCGGTCGGACTGCGCCTAGAAGAATGGACCGTGGTCTACTACGAACCCATCGACTCACCCGAAGACCTCACGATACCGCATTGCGCACCAGTCGTCGGCCTCTACTCACGAAGTAAAGGCAATCCGAGAGAAGACGACCCGATGTTCGGAGAGGTGGCCTGGGAGCCACTCCTGAGCCACGATTATGTCAAAAGTGGCGCTAAAGCTGAGCGACTGCAGCTGCAGCGGAAGCTACTCTACGACGCATGGCGTTATCTGGTAGCTAAGGAGCCAAGGGACATCGTTATCATCAAAGAGCAGCTCCAAGGCAGCCGAAAGGGAACAGTTCTTCTGGAGCAACTGGACCAGGCGAGAAAGACCAGATCCAGCAGTATCGAGCAGACCAGAAAAAGACGAGAGAAGCGAAGACAGATGAAGCTCGAGCGAGGCCTCCCTGCAGAATCCGTGGAGAAATATGACGACGAGGAGGACTCCGGAATCGGGTCTGATGTGGAAGCCGGAGGAGAAGACAATCGAGAGGGCCGCATGCCGCCACCGCCGCCACCGCCCAGATTCCGCGTGCCAAACAGCAGACACGGTGGGCTCAGAACCTCGCAACCTCCAAGAAGCCGGGCGCGCGAAGCATCGTCAGCTGTGGAAGACGACGAGGAGGTTGTCGAGGTCGTTCAACCTGGCGGTAACGCAGCCACTTCGAGGGGCAGAGGATCAGCTCCGCCATACACTTCCAGCTCGAAAAGACCTCGCAATGAGAGCCCTGGGACGCAAAGCCCTCGTGGACGAACAGGGGGTATCGACCGCAGCAAACGTCTGTTTGGCAAGACGTTGATGACTCCTGCGTCTTCTCAATCACAGCGCCCACGCGACAATGGTCATAACGCTCGCCACGAAAGCCCTTCGACGCGCAAAGGTCACGGTGACTTCCACGATGATGACGAAGCAATGGCCGCGGGAATGCGCCAAAGTCTGGATCCTAGTGAACAGGTGATCGTTGGGGATCTCAACAACGGTCTAGACGACGACGACGATGACGACGAGTCGTTTGGTCGTTGAGTAGCAAGCCGCCATGATTGCCAGACCAGGGACAGGGAGACTGTGGCGGATGGAGTGCTTTTAGACACGCGGCTTAGCTGCGCATCTCATGCGGAGACTTGATGAGATCTCTTACAGAGCTCAAATTTCGAGCTTGTGGATACGAGGCATGGCAGTCACTTTTTTGGTGATTGCGACAGGAGGCAATGCAATCAATTGCACCATAGTGTGATATCTTGAAACGAACGACACGATAAACGACAGTATGAATTGATATCCATCACAAAATCCCAAAGTCTCAGCTGCATGTGGCCTGAACTGAGTGACGCATGCACGGAAAGCGCGACCCGGGATTTCGTCACGTGAACTCCAATTTCGTCCCCGCCCGCCAAGACTCGCGAAGCCGCACTCACGTCTTTTCCAGCCAACTGACAGTCGGACCTCAGCGACTCGAACCACTCCCCACGGACAGACAATCATCATGGTATGTGCCCACCGCGCCTGTATGCGACGACGAAGCGCTCGTGCTAACAACCAAAAAGCCTCCCGCCGGAAAACAAAAGAAGAAGTGGTCCAAGGGCAAGGGTACGCGAAATCCCTCCTCCATCCTCTGCGCGAATCGACTACACACATGAACGACCGTCAAAACGCGCATGCTCGCATTCATCCATCCACCCACCCACGAAACACTAGACCGAACGAATCCACCACGAGGAAACCGAGCGCTAACGTAGACTTCCGCGAACAGTGAAGGACAAGGCCGTCCACGCCGTCATCTTCGACAAGGCCCTCCAGGAGCGTCTCAACAAGGATGTCCAGTCCTACCGTCTGATCACCGTCGCCGTCCTCGTCGATCGCCTGAAGATCAACGGCTCCCTCGCACGCAAGGCCCTGAACGACCTCGAGGCCCAGGGTACCATCAAGAAGGTTGTCGGCCACAACACCTGCAACATCTACAGTACGTTGGATCCGGACAATGCAACCCACAAATGAGAAATGCCGTACTAACGGAGGTTCACAGCTCGCACCGTCGCGGATGCCGAGTAGACAATTCTGGACTTCTGCATGATATCACGGCGTATGGAGGACTGCTAGCGGTTTGGAGCAGGTAGTTTGAAATCAACCGCTTGCTACAGTATTTTTTACCGCTGAACCTCTGACCCAACATCCCTTCTCTTTCAAGTCGTCTCGTATTAGTTGGATTGTATCAGTGATGACGGCTTCATTCACCTGGGTTTACATGAAGCAATGTTCTTTCACATGGAAGACTTTCAAACCACACGCGAACGATTATGCAGCACTGCGAACCGAAACTGCCAAAGTTCTTCTATACACCGGACGTATCGCAATTGCATGAATCCACCGGATCTACAATCAGTTCCCCCGGTACGCAGCGCCTGCGTCATTCCCAGCGTTCTTAGACTTCGGTCTGCTCTTCTGCGCCTGATCACACAGTTTCCTCATGGGAGTCTTCTCGAGCCAATCGGGATCCCTCTTCACAGTGCCGGCCTCAAAGTAGTCTTTCCCTCCTTCGCCCTTGAACATGGACGCCCAGCCGTCAATCGTAGTCTGAACCTTTTGTTTCGCTAGGCGAACTACCTGCTCCCTCAGCTTCTTCTGCTCCGGCGTCACGCCTTTCGCATCCATGTCCGGGATATCCACCGAAATGTACGTCCATTCGGCGCCGCGCAAGTCAGCGGTTGTATCCTCGGCGAAACAGCCCGTGATGAAAGCGCGCGCCGAGTCCTTGCCTGCGAAGACGTGGTAGCTGCCGCCAGGTCCGTAGACATGGCTGCCAGCCGTGACGTCGTAGATGGTGCCGTTGAGGGCCACGTAGATAGGCTTGTTCGGGTCGGTGCCGTCGTAGGCGAGAAGCTCGGCGTCTGTTAAGGAGACAGGGCCTTGCTGTAAGGTGGGTTGTTAGTTTCGTGGCCTTTTGACAGTCTGTCGATTTGGTGGATTTGGGAGATTGGACTTACCAAGTACCGCATGAGGACCGCAGGGCGGACGAACCATGGCCTGTAGCCCCAGAGCACGGAATCATTTGTTATGAAGTAGCTCAGTAGGCAGTTGAGCAGGAACAGGCCTCCGACTATGCGCAGAATGTCCATCACGCCAACGCCTCCATTCTTCGTCTTGACTTTTGGCGTAGTCTGCCTTGATGTTGGGGACGATGGGGACTCTTTCTCGATGCCGTTGCCCGCTCTTTTCCTCAGGTCCGAGGGTGAAGACATCTTGCTCGGGTATTTTCTGGTGATCCGGCTGAGGCTCTTCTGGATGCACAAAGATCTGAATCTTTTGCTTAGGTGCAAATAGACTGATGATCAACGTGAGGAATGCTGACGAGATAGCTACTTCTCCAATGGTGAATTCGGGGACTTGGTATCCTTTGCCCGGTACCTCGGTGTACGGAGGCTTCTAATGAAACTCTGTGATGTGAACCGCGGGCGGGAGAGGAAGAGGGGTTGTTGGGAACGAGCACTGGCAGTACGAGAGAGTTTGGAGAGCATCATCGTTGGCCAAAGAGCTTCGCACGGAGTAAGCAAGGGTCTGAGCTGCCGGGCACGGAGGGAAGTGGGCCGGTGTGCTTGTGCTTGAGCAACTTGAAATAACACCAGTCCTGGTTTTGAATAGAACTGAAGATGATGGAGATTGCAAAAGAGCAGTCGGATACCGTGCAGTATCTATCTATCTGTTTTGGTGACACGTTACCATCGAAATCTACCGATCGACCAAATTCCATCTCTGTTTACATTCAACAGTCGCACTCCTTGCATTCATCTCAGACTTTGAAGACCTCAACCACTGCATCCTGCAACAGGCTGACATTGTAGTCGATCAGCACTCTTTTGTCTACTCCGCTGCCTTTTCCCATCAGACATATCAAGGAAAGGTGGCTGTGAGTCATTAGCACAGAACTTGGTCTGTCAGTTGGTAGTAATGGCACTCACTCTGTGATCTCCCGTGCGTAGATGTATGTGTCTCCATTCCTCTCAAACGTGACAATGCTCTCCCCAATACTGTCATCATCGGCGTCGGCGATGACCGGTTTCGACCGTGCGCTTCCACCAGCTTTCACTGCACTTTCCCAACCGTACAACGCTTTGATGTCGACTATCACATCGACATAGTCGGAGCACACTTCGTAGTCCTTCAAGAAAGTCGGACTCGCATCGGTAGCGACATAGATCTTGCTCACAGTGTCGAACAGATACGCCTTTTGCATTCCGCAAGTTGAGCAAAGCCTGTTGAGAAGAGCTTCGAGTGCTGGCAACTGAGGCAGTAGTCTCTGTACGACTTTGCTGATCGCCTCGTATATTGAATGGTCGAAGATGCTGGTCTGGTGGAAAGCGACCTCGCGGTGGCCGAAGCCGACATCAGATAACTCGTCTTGCACTCGCTGTCGAACTTCTCTAAATGCATCATAACGGTACTCCTCGCTCAGACCGTCGGTCTTGTGGATGAAGACTTCAAAGTGCACCCGGGGGTAGTTCTCTGCGAGAAAGCCGGCTGTGTGCACGAGCGAATTGATAGAGCTGAGGTAGTCGTCTTGCACGTCGATGACCCAGATCACGCCTCCCAATTCTCGAAAGTTGGCGTCTGAGTATGCGATCTCAGGGGATTCGATCGAGAGCTGTGAGGGGACCTCGGTCATTTCAATTTGGGCAAACGACCTGCGAACAAGTTAGGCGTGTCTAACTGAATGCGGCCGGATGCTCTTACTGCATGGCCACGGTGTTCACAGTGTTCGTTGACTCGAGATACAGCGTCTCAGTTGGCGGCATCTTTTGCAAAATGACATTCTGGATCGAAGACTTGCCACTCCTGGTTCGGTGTCAGTTGAAAGCAGCAACGGGAAAAGGTCAGGCCATCTTTACCGTCTTTGGCCCATCAATAAGAGCTTCGGGTGGCCTTTCCGTCTGGTGATCGCAGGCTCGGCATGGCGGTACTCTTCGGCTGTTCGTCTTTCTTCCTGCAAACGGAGTGTTAATAGATTGTACTCCGTTGGCGAGCTTTGCGCTGAAGAGGTCGCAGAGGCTGTCGAATTGGATGCTGTAGTAGAGTGAAACTCGAGCTCGAAGGGGTCTCGTTGAGGCTTGATTATTGGCGGTGGGCTGAGAATATTGGAACTGAAGAGCGTATGCATGGTGAGATCTGCAGATGGAGAATGATAAGTCAGGCCGGGTACTTCGGAATACAAGGCGCGTTCTTTAATAAACCAAGTCGCTTGATACTGCCGTAAGATATCGTTGCAGAGGCGATCGAGAAGATTCCACTGCTCTATCAAGGTCACACACGGGAAGGAGATGCTGTTTGATAGACTTACACAAATGTCGACGAATGTGACACCGCCGTCGCCGTGTGAAGAGTGACTGATCACATCCTGCTTCTCCGGCTACCAGCAGCGCCACTGCAAGACTGTTGGTCCGTACAAACGAGCAGAGATCGATTTGCTGTAGGGTTGAGACAGCAAGACAGGCATCGTCCAGATGATCAGCCGGAGAGGCTCAATGGCAGCCTACAAGAAGAAAGAGATCAGAGCACCTTACCTCCATGACACCCATCTCGTCAAAGCCCAACAGAACCAGTATGATAGCCTCCCTGCTGTATCAATGCAAGGTGACAGCACACCGCCACTCCTTCACAAGGCTGGATCGTTTCGTTGGTCCAAGGGTCCGGCTGCAGTGCCAACAAACGGAAAGACGGGCCTGAGATGAGTCCAGAGACGAGAACGAGGCGCAAGGAAAGCAGGCTTCCGTGGCGATACTGAGCAGTCGATAAGATAGATTTGCGGTACGGGTTTGCCGGTCTTTCAATGCCAGTTGCGCCTAAATTGTAGGTGGTGTGTCTCCCGGCAGCCGTGAGGCGCGTGGCCTTTCCGCTTCCGCGCAAGGGTCGATGTGACCGGTCGGAAGATGTCACGACCCAACCTGTATGTTGACTGATCACTTGGTGGTATGATGGATTGAGGCTGTTCAGTTGGGCACGGAAGAAGGGAGAAAAATCTGGTGCTGGAAAATCGCGTGCCTTATACATGATGACGCAGAAAGTGCTCGCCTTGGCATCATGGTATGGACTACTTGCATTGATGTCGAACAGTGTGCGAAAACTATCCATGACCGAAATATGTATTTCAGTATAAGCGACATGGTACTGTTATCTCAAGGCCTGAAAGTGCCTAGGTAGAGCTCCTGGAAATGCTTCCATTCGGGTATCACGTCGCACTTGGACAACCAACCAATCCCCCTCGTACGAGTCACTATTTACAAACAGACCACAGCCCTCACCTCATGACAGGCGGCCTGCCCTCTTTATTCCACTTGACGCGACTGCACACCCAGTCTACAGCTTCCTTAACGCCTGTGCCAGTCAAGGCACTCAACGGCAAGACCCTACTGTCTCTTACGCTGGCTCCCTTCTCTCCCTCAATCACTCTGCGTACCAGTCCTTCCTTAATTCGGACAACTTCCACGCAATCTTCGGCGTCCTGCTTGTTTGCCAAGACGAGCAACGGAACGCCCTCAGTCTGCTGATCCTCCAGAATCGACTCGAGCACGATTTTGCACTCCTCCAAGCGACCCACGTCTACTTCTCCACTCCCAGCAGCACCCTCTTCATTGATCTTTTCGACGTCTGCATCCCCAACATCGGTGCTGTCGATCACAAAAACGATTGCGTGACAGCTGCTGTAGTAGTTCTGCCATAGGCCGCGCAGTGTGTGTTGGCCGCCTACGTCCCAGACTTTAAGATAACACTCTCCAAGATCGACCAGGCTGACATTTTGTCCGACAGTCGGGACGGTGTTCAGTCGCGGGTTGTGATCCGGGTTGTACAAGCTCTTGATCTGCTCGAGCAGTGTAGTCTTGCCTGCATTGTCGAGTCCAAGAAGAAGAATGGAGTATTCTGTTGATGAGATCTGTCAGTAATATGCGCGTGCGAAGCTGACAATGCTGGTCGATGTTGAGCCTTACCCTCTTTGCTGGTCGCATGCAAGTACAGCGATTTGGCCAGATGGTACATTCTCCGGCTCACCTGTGCAGTCGCAATCTCATCGCGCTACTGCTTGGATGCTTGACCAAACAGTGCGACAGCCTTGTTTGTAGAAACTTGTCGAATCATCCGTATGCGCTCCTTGCGAGAAGCCGTCTAATCTAATCTGTTGAGAACAGCTCTCGAAAACATGTGATGACGCGCGTGGACCGCGACTGCCTCTGCCTCGGCTGAGGCTGTAATGACATTTCTCATTGTTCAACAATTCAAGCTCTCCCATTCCGGTTCCCCTCTACGGATCGGACACACTATACAGATTAATGCCACCCCGCAAGGAACCCAAGGAAACGGTCACTTACCCGGCTTCCAAACGAAAACCTCCACCTTTCAAACCACAGCGCCCAAGCCAAGTCCCACGCGTCGCATCCACAAATATCGAAAGCACGTCGCGTCCTCTCAGCAGAACGCCTAGCGCCAGTATCGCAAATACCAGCAATACAGGCTCCGGGGTAGCGAAGGGATCAACTTCTGACTTTGCGCCGGTAGGACGCGGTATCTTTGGGCGTGTCGGAGCGGCGGGCGGCAAACGCAAGGGAAGAGCCGTTGAGGAGGACGAAGACGACAATGAGGATGAGATCGAAGACACTATCAGCAAAAGAAGCAAAGCGACCGGCCAAGATGAAGTAGTAGATTCCGACGAAGATCTAGCCGACGACCCTCTCACAGCGAAACCCAAGGCGCCTCCACCCAAAGCACCACCAAAGCGCGGACGGCCACCCAGTCGTAAAGAACCGGCGCCGCTGGAAATCTCCGACGACGAGGATGAGGATGACAATGCTCGTCTATCAACTCCGAACTCGCCAAACGAAGGCCCTGAGCCACCAGTACCCTCGCAGTCCTCCGAGATATCATCTATACCGCGCGCTCTCCTTCTCCGCCTCATGCACGAGCATTTCGGATCGAAAGAAACCAAGGTCGACAAGCATGCCCTCGATGTACTGGAGAAGTACTTCGAGATTTATATTCGGGAAACCATTGCACGTTCATTGCTTGCGAAGAAGGAGGCTGTGGACGAGAGAGCGGCGAGCCAAGATGATGAAAGATGGCTGGAGAAGTCTGACCTCGAGAAGGTTGTTGCCGGAGTAGTCATGGATTTTTGAGATACCCTGTAGGAGCTCATGATCTTGAGCACGGCGTTGTGGTTTATTACTGGCAGTGGTATTGCTGGAGCACCACAAACATCTTGATGATTTGACGAACGAATATACGATACAGGCGCTTTACGATTGACGTTCGTGATCATAACCACAGTGCTGAATTGAACATTACTTGTATAACCTCATCATCGTGAAGAAGTGTCTCGATCATGTGTCGGTGACTGTTAACAAATGCCGTCCAATCATGTCATCAGACGGACTCGGTACCCGTGACATGCATACTCTATAGAGGGTGGCGTGGGTGGCTATCTGCACGATTTGAACATCAGTCTCCTGAACGATCACATGCAAGACTTGAGGAGAGGAGACCCTGTTCTGAAGAGTGGATTTCATTCGCGCTCGCTTCAACGTCACGGTGCAAACGCCAAACGGGCCGTGGCTCCAGGCGCCGAATCTCACATGCTCGTCCGACCTTCCATCAACTGTCGTCGCTGGCTCGTCTTCAATACTTAGCCATCACCTGCTAGCCCACCTTCGTCCTATCAACGGCGCTGGATGCGCGGAACTGGACCTTGCGACAACTCATCTCCATCTATCCCCTCCGACCAGTCTGCGCAGGCTCAATTTCAGGAGCGCCTGACACGCGAGCTGGACTTAACTACAAGAGCGAGGACTTGGACAGCACAAGATGGGAGACTCTGAGCAACAAGGGCCTTTCAAGCCATTGTCGCTTGACCCGCCGACCCAGCAAGACATCGAGCTCAGCGACAGGTTGATGGCCGAGTTGAAGGCCCAGAAGAACTTTGAGTCGCCGGAAGAGGGAAAGCAGAGGTAAGAAATCGCGACAAACAAGCAACACCATTGCGTCTTGCTAATCGATGGGTTGTAGGGAAAATGTTTTGCGACAATTGCAGAAGCTCACCAAAGAGTTGGTTCAAGTCGTCGGAAGAGCAAAGAAACTCCCAGCCGCCATCCTCGAAACCGCTGGCGGCAAGGTCTTTACCTACGGAAGCTACAGCTTGGGCGTGTATGGCCCAGGATCGGATATCGATACACTGGTGGTTGCGCCTAAGCACGTCACGCGCGAAGACTTCTTCAGATACTTCCCGGATCTACTCAGGAAGAACATCCAAGCAAGCGACATCACTGAGCTCACGGCGGTTCCAGACGCCAGCGTGCCCATCATCAAGATTGAGCTCTACGGAATCAGTATCGATTTGATCTTCTCGAATCTGCAAGTCGCATCAGTGCCGAGCTCTTTGCAGATGACCGACAACAATCTGCTTCGTGGACTCAACGACATAGACCTCCGTTGCGTCAACGGTACCCGCGTGACCGATCGCATCCTTGCAGTAGTTCCACAGACCAAGCCATTCCGCCTTGCTCTCCGCGCCGTCAAGCTCTGGGCGCAACGCCGTGCCATCTACGGCAACATCGTTGGATTCCCAGGCGGCGTTGCCTATGCCATGATGGTAGCGAAGGTTTGCCAACTGTACCCCAAGGCCGCTGCTCCTCGAATTGTTTCACGCTTCTTCTGGCTCATGTCAAACTGGAGGTGGCCTGACCCAGTCAGACTTCAACTCAGAGAGGATGCGCCATTGCAGCTCCGTGAATGGGACCCTAACACCAGCTTCCACGACCGAAAGCATCTCATGCCCATCATCACTCCGGCGTACCCTTCCATGAATTCGACGCACAACATTGGGCCTTCCACATTCAAAGTGCTGATGAGAGAGCTCAAGAGAGGACTCGACATAACAAACGAAATCACAGGCTCCAACACCAAGCCGTGGAAGGAACTTTTCCACAAGCACACATTCTTTACCAAAGACTACAAGCACTACTTGATGGTCGTATCTGCCAGTCACTCCAAGGAAGCGCAGCAGGCATGGTCGGGACTCTGTCAGGCTCGCCTTCGCAGGCTGATCATGAAGGTCGAGGAGCTTCAAGGTAGTGTCGAGCTCGCTCATCCCTTCAACAAAGGCTTCGATCGTGTGCATGAGTGCTTGCCCGGAGCACAGACGGACACCGTCCTGCAGGGTGGTCTCGACTACCAAGTCAAAGAAAGCGAAACGACCGAGACTACTGGAGACGTACAGACGCAAGCTGCAGCCCAGACTGACGCCGAGGGCATGCCCATTCCCGTCGTCAATGGTGAGAATGCAACTGAGACTGTGAGTGACGGCAAGCACAGGATTTACACCACGACCTACTATGTCGGGATCGATCTGAAGCCGAACCAGAAGTCCCTTGACATTTCGTATGCGATCCACGACTATAAGAACATCGTCACGAGCGCAGACCTCTACAACCCGGACACAAACTCCATCCGTGTAACACACGTTCGCAAGTATGTATCTCTTGTCGCGAATAATAACCTGCATATTGCTGACATGCCACAGCTACGACCTCCCTGCGGATCTCTTCACGGAAGGTGAAGCTCGGCCAACACGGAATAAGAAGACGAAGGTTGCCAAGAACGCTACCCAGTCGGCTCCCGCGAATAACAAACGCACTGTCTCCGGCGCAGGACTTGACGTACGTGATCACAAGGACAAGGCAAACATGGATCCTTCCCTCTCATCATTTGCATGCTCTCTAATGACTGATGTTGATATCCATTGTAGCTAACAGATCATGGCAGGAAAACAACAACCCCGCTAAGCGTCGCCAGTCATTGGCAAATGGGGTGGCGAATGGAAAAGCGCCTTGAGGGACCTCCTCAATGAGGTCGAAGAACTATTTGTTGCGTTGTCGCGCGCTGGCCCAGATGAAGCAGGCCATACCCCTCCGCGTCTGAAACTGACGTACAGCTTTACTTCTCGACTACAGCAACCCTTCAATGCCCACCGGCTGCCTTTCATTTGGCACCGTCACCGGCAACTGGCGCTAAACACCTCACAACATCCGAAGAAAACCTGGAGGCGAAAGACGACAACAAAACAATACGATACCCGGATGACGCAAAAAGGCACCAAAAAAAATGAATCCGCCCTTTCACCAGGGACGAATCCACATGGTAAGTAGAAGACTCCGCACAAGTCTGCCCTCCCCACATCAGCAAATATCGGTTATGTTGAGAGAAACAAATCCAAAAAGCACATGCAATGGATCGGCTTGAAGCTGAACATATGGTGAGAAAAGTTTAGCTCGGCGTTCTGGTTATGGGACTTCCGTTTTTTGCGAGGTCATGGAATGGCGCGGTGTGGCGAGATGAGGTGTCTTTGGGCGTTGATTTGATTCGAGCTGCTCTGTTTGTTTGCAAGCGGCGATTGATTTGAGGGCGTGAGTCGATTTGGCTCTGTCCTTTGCTTGGTTTCTGCTTCCTTCTGTTTTAATACCCTCCACTCTCGGGTATTCTGCCTCTCAGCGACAACGCAAAGGTTACCATTACCACCACTACTACTAGCAGATAAGGTAGTTCCGCGATCCGAAATTCAAGGTGTTCGATTTTCGAGGGGCCTACGGGCTCTGGCTAATACATGATATAAAACATTACAATGCCCTAATGTCCCGTCTCTACAAAATTGATACCGCTGTCTATACATGCATGGTTTTGACTTCTCCAATCAGGGAGATTCACCTTACACCACGCTCGAAGTACCAAGTGACGATGATTCGATCGTGAAAGATCGCGTTCAATCTCTGCAGTAGGCGAAAAGGCACATCTGCGCGTGAGTGATTCGATATTGATTGCTGCTGCAACACGATGATATTCGATCCGATCCTTGTTGATAATCGCTTGTCGGGGAGTACCTACTGCTGTAAGTGGGTCCCAAAAATCCTTTGGAACCACGTGCGTGGCTGGTAGATGCAATCTAATGATATGGACTAGTTGGTATGTGGTGTCTAAGCGAATGCCCACGTTTTCTGTTAAGCGCGTATTGGGATGGCTTTTTCTTTTCCGTTCTTGGTAGGAAATCTAGTGGATGCATGGAGATGAGTGGTACTGTTGTTTTCTTTGACTACAGGTTGTCTAGTTTTGCAGTCGATGTTACTTTTGTCGCTCTTGTTGCATGGAAGAGTTTGTCATGTCTGGATCCGTTGGTTGCCGCCTACAAGCTAGATACTTCTCAGCTCGGCTTTAGGAACTCAGCCTCTTGGGTAGTCATTGTTCGGAAATGTGGCTGGCTGACTGGCAGCATCTACGTGGCTTTCGATCGGTTTTTTTTTTCTTTTTGGTCTGGTTGACTCAATGGTACTCCTCGGCTTGATCAATCTCACTACTGGCCGTCTCCGGAGTAGGGACGACCTCCGGTATCTTCGGCACATGGTGAAAGGGTCAAGCTAAGGGATTGATGTCGCGCGGCGAGCGCGGTCCAGTAGTTTGCCGTGAGATCGTTCGCAGACATGACTCGAGTTTTAGGTGAATAATATATATTGTCGTGGCGTAGTGGATGGAGTGCTGTGGCTGGTTACAAACACACCACAAGCCTTTGTTCTTCCAATCTTACGTATCCTTGCTCGCAAAGCGATTTGTGTCTAGCATATCGATTCGAACGGATTCCGAGGCGTTTTGCTGGACAGCTGAGCGGCTCGGCATATGTCAGCCCTGCCTGTCATGTACGTAAGTACTTAGCAAAAGTTACATGTACGATCGAATCCCGAGAGCCAAAGTATACCTTCTGCTTTGCGATCAGGACTTTTGTAGCAATGCCTCGATATGACCAAGGGGTAAAGTTACGCCTACAGTCATATCGCAATCTGGATTATGATCAGGAGCATTTGCACAAGGAGGCGTGCAATTGCCAATAACGCGAGGCTAGCAGACACGAGATGTGGCGCTTTTGAATGATGCTTTCAATGATCCGCGGCTAGTAGGAACAAGGGCCAGGGCCGTGCTGACTACCCTTTCCACTGCCCGTACCGAGTGCGGGCGGCCGAAAGGGTAATTATTAATAATTCCTCTTGGAGGTGAGAGGTGGCCTGAGTTGGTGGTGGTAGGATGTACTGTACATAGTATGTAACAGCCGTGATAGCCTACGTGTAGTCGATGAAACACAGACATGTTAACTAACACGATCCTCTCTCTCATTTGTTTCTGACATGACTGTCGAGTCCAGCCTGTCTCGTACCACTCTTGCCTTATCAGCGCTCAACGGCATATGGAGGGGGCATCACACAGGGCATCAACTACTTTCACTTACGCTGCTGCACGTGCTTGGTCGCGCACACCGCCCTAGAATCTAGCGCAAAGCTCCGGTTGAGTTTAGTCGCGCACACACCGTTGACCCTGCTTCGGAGGGAGCTGACTCCTCACTCCTGCCCCGGAGCGGCCGTAATCGAGGAGTGGGATCGGGATTGGGAGTGGGAGGAGGGAGTGGCATCTTTGATGAGAGATCGGATTCGACTCTTGGCATTGAACCATCCCGCCTTTCGCTACGCCTCAGCTGCAAGCAAGCAGCACGCACAGCAATCACACTCAATCACATTATCGCTGCCACTCACCACCCCGGCCACCACCACCGCCGCCGCCGCTGCCAGAATTACTACCGCCGCTCGCTCTGCTGTTTTACGCCTACAGTATCTGCCTGCTACCGAAGAAATTAATTACCGGAGCCAGCTTGCATCCGAGTCCAAGCCCCTTGACGTTGACGGTAGTCCAGTCCATTGTTGCTGCCTGACCGTGCCTGAGCGCCCGCGCCCGCCTGTTTCCCTGCGTGTGCGTGAGAGAGACAGCCAGCCAGAGCCAGCCGCGCCGCTTCCGCGCTTCCAATCCATCGAGCATCTTACTGCAGCAACTCACCACACACAAAGCACAGCTGCCTCAAGCTCACTCCACTAAGAACGCGCTTTCCGACCCCAACTCCTCCAAGCCTGCTCTGCTCACCTTCTTCTCCTCCCGCCTCGCTTGTTTCGACTCGCTCGCTCTCGCCCTCGCTGCTCCTCCCCTCCTCCCACCGCCGCCCCGCCCTCTCAGGCCACGGCAAGGAATGCTCCTCTCTGAATGTCGTCCATGAACTCCCGTTTCCGCAAACTAGTTGGCTCGACTCGCAGACCGAGCAGCGACAAGTCAGTTCCGCAGCAGCAACCCGCGAAGAACACCGCCTCCTCCACCACCCTCACTGCCGCGCCCGCTGCCTCGTCAAACAGCACCTCTTCCAACAGCACCAGCCTCACTTCGAACTCGTCGTCGCAACAGCCTCCCTCGTCGACCTCGACCGCGCCCGCGGCTTCGGCGTCGACAACCTCGCTAGCCATGAACCCACAGCAGCCACTTGGCCGCCCGCCATCCTATCAGTATGCTAATCAGGGCAACAACCTCGGCGCGCAACAGCACCCTAACCAAGGCAGACCCACGAGCCCGATGCCGCCGCCGCCCATCAACACCGGTGGTGGCCACGCTTACGCGCCTCAGCACCAGCAACACATGTACGGCCAGCAGCAGGCACCCGCCCCGCCAGGCTACCCAATGCAACAGCAACAGCAGCAAGCCTACGGATACGGCGCACCGCAGCAAGGTGCCAACCCGCTGTACGGAAGAAGCTTGGCTGAGGTTGAGGGTAACAACCGCAGCAAGGCGCAGCTCATTGTTGGCATAGATTTTGTAAGTGCCGAAGTTGCGTATTAGGTGAGCTTTGCTGACATGATCATTAGGGTACAACCTTTTCAGGTGTCGCTTTCGCGTTCGCGACGAACACAGAGGCCAAGGAGGATATCATCGTCGAGTGGCCAGGCGCCGGTACGCAAACAAAGCAAAAGGTAAGCTTGCGGACAATCCTTCCCTTGCGTATTTATGTGATCTGACTTCGATCTCTTGCGCTATAGATCCCCACCGTCCTTTACTACGATCAACACCAACAGGTCGTCGGCTGGGGTCCTGACATTGCGGATGCGTTGGCGCCCACTGGCTACCCCAAGCCGGGTGTCCAGAAGGTCGAGTGGTTCAAACTGCAGCTTATGCTTTCCGGCAACACCTACATCGATCCGATCAACCTCCCTCCCCTTCCTCCCGGAAAGTCTGAAATTGACGTCGCCGCCGACTACCTCTTCAAGTTGCGACAGGCAATGCGCAATCAGCTGCAGAAGAGCTTGGGAGAGGTTTTTAACAGAGAAGAGCGTAACATCCGATACTTCCTCACCGTGCCTGCTATCTGGAACGATGCTGGCAAGGCCGCGACAAGAGCAGCTGCTATCCAGGCTGGCTTCCTGCGTGATGAGAACGACAATCGCCTCACTCTGATCACCGAACCCGAGGCTGCAGCCATGTTCTGCGCAAAGACCGGTCTCCTCAACCTCAAGGTGCACGATGCGATTTTGATTGTCGACTGTGGTGGCGGTACCGTCGATCTGATTGCCTATGAAGTCGAAGAAGAGTCGCCCTTCACCGTCGCGGAGTGTACCGCTGGTTCTGGTGACTCTTGTGGCTCCACTGCACTGAATCGCAATTTCTCAAACATCCTCCGCGCCAAGATCCGTAAGATGAAGCTCCCGGATGGTTCCAAGACTGCCGGCAAGGTGTACGCCAAGTGCATCATGGACTTTGAGAACAGGATCAAGGCCGACTTCAGGAATAACGGTCAGAAGTGGGCCGTTGACGTGGGTATCGAGGCTGAATTCCCCGAGGCTGGTATTGAAGAAGGCTACATGACCTTCACCAACGAAGAAATTCTGCAGTGTTTCGAGCCGGTCGTCAACAGGATTCTGGAGCTTGTGCGAAACCAGATCATTGCTATTCAAGCTCAGAACAGGCTCTTGCAGGTGAGTTGACTTGGTGAGAGACGATTTAACCACGCACAAAACTAACAATGCATTCACAGAACGTCCTGGTTGTCGGTGGATTCGGTGCATCAGAGTACCTATTCCAACAGATCAAGCTCCATGTGCCGCCACAATTCCAAAACAAGGTCGTCCGACCCATGGACTCGGTCGCCGCCATCGTCAAGGGTGCTGTCACAGCTGGTATTACCGAACGTGTTATCACATCTCGCGTTGCACGTCGACACTACCTCATGGCAACTCTGCAGCCTTTCAAGGAGGGCCACCATCCCGAGCAGTACCGCGTGCCGTCCCTCGACGGCAAGGACAGGTGCAAGTACACACGCCAGATCTTCGTGCAGAAGGGTCAAAGGGTCAAGATTGGCGAGCCCGTCAAGGTCTCGTTCTTCAGGCAGGTGGCGCCCGGCGCCACTCTCATGTACGAGGACGTTCTCTACGCTTGCGACGAAGACGTGTGTCCCGAGTACACCAAGGATCCTCGTAAGTCATTACATCTGCACAATCAGTCGAAATCAGACGTCACTCACACACTCATAGGCATCAAGGAAATTGTTACACTCACTTCCGACCTCAGCCGCAAGAACCTCGAGAAGGACTTTGAGCGCATGGACACTCCACAAGGCACCTTCTACCGCGTGTACTTCGACATCTACCTCACGCTCGACGGTTCCGAGTTCAACGCCGAGCTCGTTTGCCAGGGCGAGGTCATGGGCCGCTGTTCCGCAAGGTTCAGGTAAAAATGTTCTGTCAACGTTGTCAGATGACGACCATGTGAGCGACCAAACATCTTCACTCTACTTTGGCTGTCGAAGGTCATTAGCGCCGACTCACAGTTCTAAACTTGGAACAAATCGGGCTGGCGCATGCGAGCAGAAAAGCTGCTGGCAGGAGAAAAAGTGCCCACCAGCCGTCGCAATGGTTCAACCTACTGGCCATCGATCTTCGCCCTCATCATCCTCAGCGCTCTCCAAACAACTTAATCGCCATGATGCATGAAACCACTCAAAACACATATGCGGACGGAAAAGATCAGGAGGGGACACTCTACGCATGTTTATTTCCCGGATGTTTCTTTAGCTTGCCTACATACCCCCAACTTTTTTTGAGTATTTGCACAATCCAAAAAACTTTATCGCTGCTTCGCATTCGTCGCCCGTTGAGCTTGGTGTCTGGAAGCGAGTCACAAATCATCAATCTCCTTGCTCCTTTTGGGTGTGGTCGAGACAAGGGGGTTTGATTTGACGATGAGAATGGGCGAGATTGATGATTTGCATGAGGAGAAGCCCGGGAAAGCGAGACGATGCAGGGTATCGAGAGGAGGCGTGCTATCATCATTACACTTGTTAGTTACCACTAGCAGTTGAGCTGTGCTGAAAAGGCCCTATTTAGTAGCACTGTGCCTCTAAACGAAGGAAGCCAAATCAAAATTCACACACACGCCTATCTATTTGGACAGAAGCTTGATGGTCGTTTTTCTTCAGCCACGCACGATCGTACACTGTGCTTTGCATACACACGTCACGGCCTATATGTATGTACGCTGCCTACTCTCTCGGCTCGTGAGCTTGCGTTCTGTAAGTAATCCATCTTTTCGTCTTCTTCGTTGCTGGCCCTGTCGTCTTCGTCCTTGTCTTAGTATTCGTCTTGCTAGTCCAGTCTGACCTGATGTACGGGGGGGGAGAAGGAGTCGAAACAGGGCATGATTTTTTCAGCCAAAGAGAGAACCTAGGGAGTGCAAGTCGTTCGCTATTCCTCCTCCTCCTCCTCTTCTCCTTCTCCTGGCCTTCTCTCGTCCCTTTCGGGGCCGAGTCGTGTCGATTCGATGTATCTTGTTCGTGATGTCTTCTCACGACAGCTTGAAAATGGAACATCGACCGTCCGTTCGATCGGTCGATCTTGTCGGATCCCGGGCCATCATGTCTTGTCGATCTTCGCTTCTCGATTCGTTTCTTGTCTGCGTGTCTTTACTGCTACCATCCAATCCCATCAAGCCAATGCTTCAAACCAGCCGGGAAAAGAGACCATGAAATTAGCCCAAGCTCGTCGTCGTCGTCGTCGTCGTCGTCACCGGAGAATACAAGAACGAAGATGAAGCAAACAAAAAGTCCAAGCAAAAGAACAGCGCGAAGAAGAAGAGCAGGGCGAAAAACGTCTTCCACGAGAAGAAGCGGGATTTGAAGGGTCGGAACTAAGGAGAGAAAGAATCGTCACTTAGTGACCGCCGTTTTCCTTGCTATCGCTGAGAATTTGCTTGCTGGCAGGGACGCTGGTGATGTTGGTGTGGTTGCTCTGACTTACCTGCCGCCCGTGTTCCGTCACAAACCACTCGCCCGTCTCGGTGTTGTTGGTCAGATACGTCAGCGCGATCTTGCCGTCCTTCAGGCTGCCGGATTCGGCTTGTCCGCCTCCTACGGGTCGCGCGAGCTGGTTCTCGTCTCGCTTCACCGTGAAGTTCGCCAGTGGGATTTCGTGCGGGTTGCGGTTGAGGATTGTCGGCAAGCCGAAGAACAGCGCTCGGACTTCTTCGCGTGTTATCTGCATTTCGAAGTAGCCCCTGTACAGCATCTCGTTCCACTGCAGCTCCGGGTTGTGCGCGTTGAACCAGTCGGACTCGGCGTTGGCGTCTGGGATGTTGTTCTCGCCGGCTGGTGGAGGGGAGGAGATCGCTGTTCCGGCGAATTCGACTCCCAGGGGAGAATCGCTGCCGTAGTCGGCGACGAGGTCCGAGACCCAGTTGGCGTGGCTGTCGCCTGATATCACGATGTTGTTGCTGATGTTGTGTTTGCTGAGGTGGTGCAAGGTGCGGTTGCGGTTGGCTTGGTAGCCGTCCCATTGATCGTAGTTGTACGGGTTTACGTTACCGTACACGGCAGATTGATTGATACGGCTGAAGACTGTTTGCGAGCCGATGATACGCCAGGCCGCGCCACGGTCATTGGAGGCTAAGAGGGTGTTGTAGAACCAGTTTTCTTGTCTGGAGCCCATCAAAGTGCGGCCGGCGTCGTCGCTGATGGCGTGGATGTAGTCGGTGTTCCAGTACAGGTCGGTGATGGAGCGGTCGTATTGCCGCGTGTCGAGCATCATTAGGTCGAAGAGGGAGCCGATGCTAAAGGAGCGCCAGATTCCTATGGCATCGGTTAGCTGAAATAGTGGGCGGATGAGCATAGTGGGAGGACAAACGGAGATTGTCGTCCATTTCGACTTGACGGATTGGCATCCACCTGTGGTCTTGGTCAGCTATTGGGGGGTTTGATGGAGCAGATGGGATGTAACGAACTCAAAATATGCTCGAACAGCATTAACTTTAACCTGGTCGATCGCGAAACCGCCGTCATTAATGAAGGAAGCCTCGTTGTTGGCAATGTCGGCTGCTCCATCACGATAGGTGTTATCAGCGACCTGAGGCGTCTGTCAGCTTAGTATCATCCAATCCGTTCAAGTCAGCCATACCTCATGATCGTCCCACGTTGCTATCCAAGGAAACGCTGCGTGCGACAGAAGAAGATCCAAGTCACTCCGATAAGTCGCATGGCGCTCCCGGAAGTCATATAGCGAGTGAATAACACGTTCCGGCTTAGGCACACGGCCGATGGGATGGCCATTGCCGTAGTCGCCATCGCCTTTGTACTCGTAGATGTAATCTCCCAGATGAATAACGTAATCTACGCTATCCTTGCGCGCAGGGTTCCCGTAGGCGTTGAAGAAGCCAAACGGATAGTTTGCGCAACTGTACACCGCCACATTGACCTGGCTGACGTGGTCGTTCACATTGGGCACTGTCTTCGTCCGACCAAGCGGGCTTGTGTTGTTGCTGTCGCACACGTTGAAGCGGTAGTAGTAGCGCGTGAAAGCTTCTAGGCCTGTCGCTTCGACTTTCACCGTGTAGTCGACATCGCTGGACGTGTATGCTCTGCCGCTAGAAACGATATCGGCAAAGTCCGAGGTGAGTGATACTTTGAATTCGACACAGATGGGTGCAGTTGACACGGTCTGGTCAGGGCCGTGGTAGTAGAGCGGTACATCGCCGGAAACAACCGAGTTGTCGTCTACAGAATCGTACTGCGGCGAGATCCTAGTCCAGAGGATAACCGAGTCCGAGTATGGATCCCCAGACGCCACACCGTGGGTGAAGTTGAGATCCGAAGGCTGGAAGCGTTTGTCTGGTGTGTTTCGTCTGTTGACCTTGTGCAGAGCGATTCCCAAACCCGGATGGTGCTCGGATGGAGAGCGGTAGTTGATGTTCTAAGTTTTGTGAGTCTCGACCGTGTACAGTTATTGTCATTTTCTCTGTAGACGTGTCCGACAACGACGTACATTTGTCCAACTCGCCACCGCGAGTGCCGCGAAGGCGAGCGACGAGAGGAGGCAAGCTTTCATCTCAGGCGTGCCGTGATATAGTGAATGCGAAAAAGGTTATGTTACTGCATAGATCGGCTGTATATGTACCAAAGGCAAAAGACGTGGCGCAAGACAAGACAAGATACTCAGCAAGCCATGTACGTTGATGTGGCGACAGTCTGCTCTCGGGGCATATACAACGAGGTATGCAATTTGTGAACGAAGGGGTTAGTTGTAAACGCAGACTCAACTCGGAGTCAACAAAACAAAAAGCAAACAAGTCTTGAGATGGAGTGAGTGAGTGAGTGAGCAAGGCAGTGGAGCCAATAGTTCATGTACCTAGGCGACTAGCCTGTCTCGAAAGTCACACGTGCTGCTCATCGTCACTGACAGTCCAGCCGAGCCGACTGCATCGTGGGGATCGTCACGTCACGCGCCTATCAGTTCAATGTTCCAGACTCTAACGCGATACATGTACGCGATACTACTTCCAAGAGGAATAGAGGCACTTATTGATGGAAGAACCAGTCGTTCACTTCTTAGGATACTACTACATCTACTCTGCCCCCATATAAGAAGCGTGCTTGTCACATTGTTCCTCGTTCCACGTTACGAGCAGAATTGCTGCTACAAAGTACACAAATCCCTCACCCTCAATTGCGCTGAGGAGGCGGCGTTGCGAGATACGCTCGACGGCCGTAACCCTTTGGACTCAAAGACATGGATTCGTCTCGGTCCGGGTACGGGTGCCGGTATGCAGTGCGCGGTGAGTCTAATCGTGGTGGTTCCTCCATCATCACGGGTGCGGTATTTGGTCCCTGTGCGTGTGGTCCCAGCATCTGGACGCGCATACCAGTCCCAATCATGCTTGCGTACAATTGCTCCATCCCGGTGTGCGTTGCCACCGTCAAGACCTCCATACCAGGCTGGACAGGTGAGATAGGCCGAGTCGGGGTAACCGGGTAGTTGAGCTGAGCGTGATGGAGAGGAGCACCCTATTGCATTCCTTGTCCACCACCTCGCTGCAAAGCATTTGCCATGGCAGCGAACGGAGCATTCAGCGGGTCTTGACCCTGCTGCTGCTGTTGCTGGTTTCCAAACTGCTGCATATTGTTCATACCCATGGCCATATTCATGCTGCCACCAGGCGTCTGCTGCTGTTGTGGTTGTCCCATTTGCATGCCCAGTTGGTTTTGCATGCGCTGCAAATGCGCCACGTACTGCTCGTTGCCCACGACTCCGCCACCTTGCTGCGGTTGCATTTGCTGCTGTTGGTGCTGGCCCGAGTGCATGCGAGCTTGAGCCTGTGCACGCACCTGCTGTTGCTTTTGCTGTTGCTGGTGGAGCATCTGTTTGAGATAGGGTGGGAGGCCGGCGATGATGTGAGGCGGGACCTGGCCATTGTGCTGTTTGAAGAGCGCATTCAGCTGCATTTGGCCCTGCTGGTGCCGTTGAGCAAATTGTTCTCGAGCCTGAACCTGATTCTGATGTTGTTGCTGTGCGGACATGCCGTTCATATCCTGCATGTTGCCCTGCTGCTGCTGTTGCTGTTGCTGCATTGCCTGCATTTGCTGCATTTGTTGCATCTGCTGCATCTGCTGTTGGTTTTGCTGCTGGTGACCTGGGTGCGCGTGACCCATTTGTGGCGTCTGCTGCTGCATATTCACACCCGGGCTGCTTGCATTGCCTGCCATTTGCTGCCTCTGTGCCATCTGAGCTTTCATCGCATGCATCTTCCGCTGCAGGTTAAGCGCTTGTTCCTTCATCTTTTGTGCATTCTCAATGTTCCCAACCGACGATTGCTCCTGCCACAGACGCTGGTAGTGTTGGAAAGCCTGCTGCATCTTCGCCATTTGCTGGGCAAATAGTATGTGCTCAGGGGTCAGATTTCCAGCTGGCATTTGCCCATTCGGCATGCCCTGGCCCGCATTCAGCTCCCTCTGTGTTGTGAGCATGGCAATTTGAGCAGGGGTCAAGTTCTGGTTCATCTGACCACCACCCTGCATCATCATGCCGCCCGGCGTTTGCGACATTCCCACATCGGGGCTGCCAGGTTGCAGGCGTGGCGTCTGAGACAATTGCCGGCCAGGCATAGCTTGAGCCATTGACGGCGTGTTGACCATCTGGGGTGTGTGATTTCGGCTACCAGGAGCTTGCTGACTTGCATTCCTTGCCATTGCGACTCCGGGGTGCTGCCTTGTTGCAGAGGCTGGTCGTGCTGGGCTTCCAGCGCCGGTATTGGAAGCTTGCGGTACCATTGGGAAGCCACCTTGTTGTACCATTGGGCTGGATTGCATCATGGGTGTCTGCGATTGTTGTCTGGGAATGGGGCTTCCTTGGACTCCTGCAATCTGAGGATGCTGGAAATTGGCTTGTTGGTTTTGCATCATGTTGTTCTGGCCAGGATGCCCGTGGTTCTGCATCATGTTCGCTTGTTGCTGTTGCTGCTGTGCTTGCTGCTGTGCCTGTTGGGCCTGCATTTGCTGCTGGCGTAGCATGTCGGCCTGTTGCTGCGCAGCCATCTGTCTCTGTTGCTGTGCCTGTTGCTGCTTTTGGTATATCATGGTTTCACGCTGCTTCTGCTGCAAGAGCTTCTGTTGGGTGGCAGCCTGCTCCTCGAACTGTCGCTTCTCAACCGCGAGACGGGCTTCTTCCTCCTTCTTCTCACGTTCAGCCTTCTCGTGGTTTTGACGCACCATCTCGATCGTCTTGAAACGTGAGAAGCCGAGAGATGCTGCGGCTGATTGGTTGTCGCTCGTTGCGGCTCCATTAGCTGCTCTTGCAGATGGCTTGATACGCTCGTCCATGATAAGCATCCTGCGTTCGGCCTCCGCGGCCTGTGCATCGTCGGCCGCCACTTCCGCAGTAGTTCTCTTACGCTCTCGAGGCGAAGGTGGCTTTCCAGTGTGCAAGGGGTTCTCTAACATCTTGAGGACAGCCTGGGCTTCATCGGGATCTCTAGCGGGCTCCAGATACAAGGGAGGTTCGGTAGTCACAAGCGAATCGGCTTGGAAAGAGTAGAGCTCATTTTGGTCCATGGCCATCTTTTCCGACTGCCCACCCGTCGAGCCACCGGGTGTGAGCGGAGCTGACGACTGTGTTGTAGCATCCGAGCCACCAGGCGTCGTGGAATCTCCGGGCTTTTTCTTGTTGCGGAGCTCCGAAATGGGGGTATGCGCAAGTATCATGATTTCAGCATGCTTTGTCTGTTCTGTTGGATGCAGTACGATGGTAGTGACTTGTGGTCCATCCTTCTCTTTCCCTTTGGGCCGTTCCGGTGTGGTGTTATTTGCCTTCTCCTGCTCTTGGGCTTCGGCTGCGGCTTGTGCCTTGCTGGGGTATGGCGCATACGGCGAAGGTGTGATGTGCTCGTTGTAGTTGTGCATGGAGAACTTCTCCTTGTCCGCATTCTTGTCCCGTGGGCTCTGCTTCTTCCCTCCGGCGCCGCGGTGGTTGTGGACTTCTACTATTAGGCAGCCGTCGTAAAATTGCACATCTGCTTTGAATAGGTCCTCGAGGATCTCATGCGGTACTGTGTTGTTCTTGAGATGTTGCAGGACAAAGCGCATTGGCGAGTCGTAAGCAAAACTGCCATCTTGGTTCTCGAACCGGAAGTGCGAAGGGTGCAGGTGGATTGCCATGGACGCCGGCTTGCCCTTGTGCTTGCGCAGAATGTATTGACTGTCGCGCACATAAGGCTCGCTCAGCTTGCGCTTTTTGGCGGTTCGCTCTGGGGCGGTAGCTTCTGTGGGCGCAGCGCGCTTGGTTGCCGACGGGCGTGGTGGATCGCGACGACGAGGTGTCTGACCAGTTCGCGCGACCTGGGCGGTGGCCATGGTGGGGGTTTCGGGAGTCGATCGTGAGTGTGTGGGTGTGTGAGTGTATGCGAAGGTCGAGGCCTCGGTGCAGATCAAAGAGTGTGCGATCTGCGGTGGTGTCGAACGAGGATTGTCGGTGGGGTGCGCGCGTGCATCTGGTCACGGTCGCGCAGTAACAGAGCCGTCGTGAGTGTCGTAGCTTCGTTCCGCCGAGTAGTAATATGCGCGAGTCGGCACGCGATAGATGCGTGATGGGCGCGTTGTGTGAGCGGTATTTTGGTCGGATATGGAGATGGACACGGCACGGAGATGATGCTCGCGGGGCCTGAGTCTCCAAATCCTAGCTCTTGCTGGTGCCGGGATCGGCCGTCGTTGCGGAGAACCTTAACCTTGTTCACCTGTTGCATCATATGGCGATGGATCCACTTCAACTCCAATCGAATTACATTCCTTCTATGTACACCACCACTCTATCGCAACCTGTTCTGCCATATCACTGCGACGGAGCTACCAATCGTCGCAGCGCCCGCACAGATCTGCCTCTGCTAACACCCGACCACTAATCAATCGTCCAAGAAACAACTGCTCACGTGCTCCCTCCCTTGCGCCAACAAGCATTCATCCCTGGAACGAGCCAGAGAAAAGTCGATTGATTCATCTCCCAATCATCCCCAATCATGGCCGAAGTAGCAGCTGCACTTTGGGCGACCGAAGAAGTTGTATCGACTGGCGTCCAAGTCGGAGTTGCCGCATACATGGTTTCCCAACCCACCATGCCCCTCAAAGGAACGTTCAGACAGATCGCAACAGCACCAGACGACCACACGAAGTAAGTCTCAACCACCCACAATGATACGATGTCCTTGCTCAATATCTATAGAGCATCTCTCGCGAGGTCGGGACACAGTCTGACAGTCGTCGGCGAAAAGGCTTACATTTTCGGTGGCGAGACCAGTGATGGTAAGCTAGCTGCAACGGACATTCACGTCATCACTCTCCTCTCAGACGCCGATGCCGAGAAGCAAAATGAGACGCAGTATGCTCAATTACCTGCTCTTCCGGCTGGTGCGACGGGCGGTGAAGGATCAGGCAGCCACGACGGAGATGCAGACGCAATTCCGATCGCGAGAACCCGACATGCTGCGTGTGCATTCAACGTGTGTGTAGCTGTCTTTGGTGGTACTGACCAGAACGGCGACGCAATCGACGAAAAGGGCCGTATTTGGCTATTCAACACTGCGAAGTCGACTTGGGAGTTCATTGGTCCAAAACTTGGCGAACACGACGTCCCCGAGGCTCGTACTGAGGGCAAGCTCTTCGAGTGCGACAACAACTTGGTACTCTACGGTGGCTTCAACAAGTCAGGCGAGCCACTGAAAGATACATGGTACTTTTCTTACACCAATAAAACATGGACTCGCCTGCTGGACGCTCCCCAAGCCAACACAAACGCTGCCCTCACCAACGGTATTCTCTGGGTGCTCACCATGGCGCCTGATAACAACGGCTTGAACGGACACATCCACTCTCTGGCAATCTCCTCCGCAGCCTCGCCCGGAAGAACAACCTCATGGACCACGCAATCATTCCCCACCAACCCTCTCACCCCCTCACCCAATCCACGCGTTGCCGGCGGTCTCCTCCCCGTCATGACAGGCCACGGCCGCCACTTCCTCCTGCACTTCTTCGGCATCTCACCACCCATCACCAAAGAAGATCTCCCGGCCTCCGAATCTGACTCCACTCTCCAAGTCGTAGACACCCAAGCCGCTGTCTCCGCCGAAAGAGTCCAATACCCAGACATCTGGACCCTGCAGCTCCCTTCAACGACTCCAGGCCGCAAAGCTTCATGGTCTCAGACTCTTAGCCCTGCCAATGTGAAGGACAGCATTCGGTCTGCGTTCAAGGCCGATACCGGCACCAACGCCTGGGCGGAAGTGGACGTGCAGCCTCCCGCTCTTGATAAGCTCGGCGATGGGGACTCTGGCAAAGTTCATCCTGGGCCGAGAGCTTACTTTGGGTGTGATATCCTCAAGGATGGGTCGACTGTGATGATCTGGGGTGGTGAGAATGCAAAGGGAGAGACGGAGAGCGATGGGTGGCTGGTTAGTCTTGGGTGAGGGCAGCGCTGGCATGTTGTTCGTTCTACGAGGTTTGCAACTCGTTGTAGTATCATAACAGTGTTTACAATGTTACAGGCGGGCGCGCATATCACGGGTTTATCATGCATACATGCAGGGACTTGCGAAGTGACGGAGATCTAGAGTATGCATTACAAGAAAAGGTATCTTTCAATTTTCCAGGCCAAACCCTCTTACTTCTTACCGCCACGACCGCCTCCGCGTCCACCACCTCCGCGTCCGCCGCGGCCTGCAGGTCTACCCTTGGGAGCGCCCTTGGGAGCAGCGCTAGCTCCCTTCACAGCAGCCATCGCGTCAACCTTGCTCTTCTTCCACTCATTGCCCTCCCTCCTATCATCCCGATCCTGCATCTTCTTCTTGTCCTTGTTACTAAGCTTGCCCTTCTTGATCGGGTTCTTCCCCTTGACAGCATCCGGCCCGTTGAGCGCAATGCTTCCCCTGGCCTTGGCACCCTCCTTCTCCTGCCCACTCTGGAACCAAGTCTTCTTGGGCCTCGCGGCGATCTCGTCTTGGTACTTGACGATGTTCTCGCTGCGGGACAAGTCGCGCTCGGTGGCTTGCATCGCTTTCTCCTCCTTCTCCTCGGTCATGACGGCTTCGACCTCGTCGGCCAGCGCTTCGACGCGCTCGAACGCCTTGTCCGCATCCTTGGAGTCGATCGTGCGCTGCCTGATGATGGCGCCCTGCGCGCGGGCGGCTTTGACGGCGGACTTTACGACTTTGCGGTCTGGCTCGGCGGCCAGAGTGCACGAGCGACCGGTGCGGCCGGCACGGGCGGTACGGCCGACACGATGGAGGTAGATTTCGTGCGACTGCGGGGCTTCGTAGTTGATGACGGAGTCGACGCCCTTGATATCAAGACCACGGGACGCAACGTCGGTGGCGAGCAGGAAGCTGGCGGTCCCCGCGCGGAAGGACTCGATGGCTTGGATACGCTGCTCCTGCGACATGGAACCGTGGAGCTCGGCGGCTTTGAGGCCGCAGAGGGCAAAGACGATGCGGACGCGGTGGGCTTCTTTCTTTTGGCGGAAGAAGATGATGCAGCGTGTTGTGTGAATCGTCTCGCAGATGTGCAGGAGGTAGCCCAGGCGTTTTTGTTCGCGGCCGGGACGCAGGCGGACGAATTCTTGGACGAGGCCTTCGACGGTGGAGCGCTGGCTGTCGACCATCAGGCGGACGGGGCGCTGCAGACCCACGCGGATGAGGTCGTCGACTTTGCTGGTCATGGTCGCGGAGAAGAGCATCGTTTGGCGGGACTTGGGGATCGTGTTGAGAATCTCGTTGAGCTCGTCGGCGAAACCCTCTTCAAGCATACGATCGGCTTCATCGAGAACCATGATTTCAATTGTGTCGACTTGGAAGGAGGAAGAGTTGCGCATGAAATCGATGAAACGACCGGGAGTAGCGATGACAATGTCGGGGCGCTTCTTGAGCTCCTTTTCTTGCTCACGAGAGTTCAGACCACCAATGGCCTGACCGAAAGTGATGTCTGTGAACGCGGCGAGTTTCTTCGCTACGCTGAAACATTGGAGCGCCAGTTCACGTGTAGGCATGAGGATTGCAACGCGAGTGGTCGCGACCTTCTTCGGGCGGTATAAGAGACGTTCCAGAATAGGGATAAGGAAGGCACCTGTTTTACCAGAACCAGTTTGTGCACCACCCACAACATCCTTTCCGAGTAGAGCGACTGGAATAGCCTTGGCCTGGATTGGTGTGGGAGCGCTGAAGTTCATAGATGAGAGACCCTTCAAGATCGGTCGTGAGAGCGACATGGTGTGGAATGCAGCATCGATCGTCGAAGATGGGTTCTTATCGCCTTCCATGTTGGATTCGGGCGCGAAGAAAGCGTTTCGTTTCGCGATTTCTGCCGGGTCTTCTCTCTCTTCCTCATCATCTGAGCCAGCGTTGTCGTCCGGGTGCGGTACTGGTGCTGCAACATCTTCGTCCTCTTCGTCGCCATCCTCGTCCTCCTCATCGTCTTCAGAACCGTCTTCTTGCTCACTATCCTCGTCGCCTTCCTCGTCTTCCTCGTCCTCACCAGTAGCGCCCATTCCAAACCCATCGCCTGCCAGCATCTCGTCATCGTCCATCTCAACATCCTCTGCCTCGTCCTCTGACTCTCCCGTCTTGTCCGCAGCAGCAGGCTCATCCGTCTTCCTCTTCTTTCCCAATCGCCTGGCAACAATCTCGTCCACATCCACAGCCACACCACCATGTCTGCTAGGAAATTGTTGTTGTTGCGTAGCAGCGCCGGCACCAAGACCCCACGCATCGAACTCCCTCATGCCCTCCGCACCAGGATCCTCAATCTCAAAGTCGAAGTCTGAAGCCACTCCATCGTCATTGTCGTCGTGTTCAGCCTCGCGCTTACGTTTCTGCGCATTGCCATTGCTTGCGTCTGATTTTGCGTCCTTCTTGTTCTTTTTGTTCTTCTTGCTCTTGGGTGCGGGCGCCTCTTCCTCGAACTCCTCCTCCTCGTCGGGGATGTTGTCGTCGTCGGAGAGTGTGAGGACAAAGTCGTCCTCTTTCTTATTTGAAGGCGCCATGGTTTTTGTTGTGTGAACGTCTATGAATATAGGCAGAAAGAATTGTCGGTCTCGACTCGACTTTGCGCTTGACGAGCTCCAGAAAAAGTTCCAGCTTCGAGAAAGCGAGAAAGCCGAGCCGAAGCTTACGTAACGGCGCCATTGCGGGAGAGGCGCAGCCGAGAAATGCTTGGTGAGACAACCTCTGCAAAGGCTTGGACTCGACGAGTCTGTTCCATCATGACATTGCATCGACGAGACTGTTAGTAGATTATCCCAATAGCTGGACGAACTTTTTGTATTGTTGACAACGCGTCGATTGGCGATTGAAGTCGCTGTTCAGGAAAAACACGCGTGCTTCACAACATCATGCCTGCATGTTAGGAAGCCGATCGTTCCGTTGTTCAAGGCGATGCTTGCATTTCACTGACTACCTACTGACGGACCAAGTCTTCTGTCTACACTACATGTGATCTAGATGCCTTGGTGCATCTGATAATACGAAGACACGACGGAAGCCCTCTTAAAGCATCGAAACCAAGACTTCCCAGAGCCGAATGCATCCACGGACTCATATGTGGACGTTCAAGCGCCAAGGACGTTGTCAAGACTCAACGAGTCTGTGAAACGCCATTCTGTGGCACCTCCCATCAGATACGAGGACTGCAAGGCGCAAAGCACGAAACGGCCGGCATCTCGAGGTTAAGAGTTTTTCCTCCACGGTCCCACTATGACCGCGGTATGGCCGGATGAACATTCAACGGAAACCCATCGACTCCAAAGGCCTAAACCATCATCCCAAAATGTCACTGTCTCAGTTTCACGGCTGAAGGTTTACCACACTAAACACTATAATCTTTTTTTGTGGAATACGCACTCTGCCCTACCTCGACACCCTCGAGTATACACCTCAACATGGTCAGCAGTGGACACCCGGCAGTGGAGATGGTAGCTAGTTATCCGGAGAACCCGCATCTGAGGCCCGTGGGGTTCAATCTCAGCACAGAAGCTAGGGGCAGTAGTTGAAGCAAGCCTTGTGCGTCTCGTCATATACGCTTACTCGACCCAAGCCTTCATCTTCGTGCAGCCACAAAAGCCTCTTCCCTCGTCGTCGGGAGAGTCTCAGGATTTGTTTAAACTTCATTTTCCAGTGTCAGCAGCCATGGGGATCTTGGCCAAAATTGAGGACCGCCCAACCCCGGCGGCGGTCTACAACTGGCGTGTCTACCTATCAGCTATCGTGGCTTCTTTTGCCTCTTGCATGATCGGATATACGACTTCGTTCATTGGCACGACCGTCGCTCTGGAGTCTTTCGGAGATGCCTTTGGCTTCAACGAGATGAGCGACTCCGAGTCATCATTGATCAAAGCCAACGTCGTCTCACTGTTCCAAGCCGGTGCCTTTTTTGGTTCACCGATGGCATATGCAACATGCCACTACCTGGGCAGAGTCAAGAGTCTGTGGATCACTTCTAGTATCTTCATTGCTGGTGCTGCAATCACATTCGGCTCCATCACTGGTAGCTTGGGACCTCTTTATGCCAGCAGAGTCATCTGTGGTCTGGGCGTTGGAGGATGTACCATGGTGGTAAGTGTCCTAACCTTATAGATGGTACCTCGTAACTTATCGCCTTACTAACTTCGTTTGCAGGTGCCTATCTACATCGCCGAGATTTCACCTCCAGCCATTCGTGGTCGTCTGGTGGGCACATACGAGTTAGGCTGGCAAATCGGTGGCATGGTTGGTTTCTGGATCAACTACGGAATGATCAAGACCCTTCCGTCTAGTCAGGAGCAATGGCTGACCCCATTTGCCATCCAACTGGTCCCCGCTGGAATCCTGTTGATCGGAAGTCTGTTCCTGAAAGAGACCCCACGATGGCTCTTCACAAAAGGCCGGGTCGACGAGGCGATATCTAACCTTTGCTGGATCAGAAACCTGGATGTTGACGACACGTACATCATCGAAGAAATCGCCATGATGGAAGAACAGATCTCCGATCTTCCTCGGGGTTTCTTCCAACCGATCAAGGAGGCGTTCCAAGACTCGAAGACCAGATGGCGACTCTTCCTTGGCCACTCGTTGTTTATCTTGCAGAATTTTGCCGGAATCAACGCTATTAACTACTACAGCCCAAATGTGTTCCGGTCTGTGGGCATTCAATCCCAGGATACCATCTATCTGACCACTGGTATCTTTGGTGTTGTCAAAACTGTCATCACAATCTTGTGGCTGACAGTCTTGATCGATAAATGGGGCCGCCGTCAACTCCTGATTTACGGAGCTATCGGTGGCTCAGCCACCATGTTCATCATCGGCGCCCTCATCACTGCCAGAGTTCATTCCGACGCACCCGTCAGCTCGACACTGTCATCCTCTGGCATCGCCACAGTCTTCATGGTCTACCTCTGGACAGCCATCTACGTCAACTCCTGGAACGGCACGCCCTGGGTCATCAACGCCGAGATGTTCAGCCAGCGCACGCGCAGCATTGGCCAGCTGTTCGCATCCATGGCAAACTGGCTATGGACCTTCATCATCGCCCGCGTGACACCCAACATGATCGACGGGATGGGCGAGTCCGGCTACGGCATGTACTTCCTCTTCGGTGCCATGACGCTTTGCGGGCTCGGCTTCGTCTGGTTCTTCATTCCGGAGACCAAGGCCGTGCCGCTCGACAAGATGGACCGTCTGTTCGAGATCCGACCTTGCCGCAAGGCTTACTCTACGGTTATGGAGGAGGCCAAGACGGAACATGTGGAGCGCGAGGAATCTGGCAAGCTTTCGGAGAAGAAGAGGGAGCTGATGGAGTGAACTTGTACACCATGTCGATCGATGGACGATCCATAGTGGTTATGATTATACATATAGATATAGATATAGAGATTTATAGACAAGTACATGGATGATACACTTGTATAATATTGATACATCACCATGTACTTTGCTGGGATCTAGTGAGATGTTCATTTCATTTGAATTTGACAGACTCTTAGGGATGGTTCTAAGGTTCGTTGTTGTCGTTCAGGCATTGATACCTCTTGCTGTAGCTGGCCAAAATTGAGTAATATAATCATAATTTGTCAGAATTTACACATCAAATCGATAACTTCGCCCTCTTAGTTTAACGGTTAGAACAGAGGTCTCATATACACGTATATGACTGTAGCTATAGCTGCGGGTGATCCTCAGATATGAGTTCGATTCTCATAGAAGGCATCGATTTTTTTGTATTTTCATCATGCTTTTGTATCGATTGGGACCAGTTCCGTTGTTTAGGCGCTTGTTTGGGCCGTGTAAGTGAAAGTTTGCGGCTTTGAAGCGGAAGTTCATATCTGAGGATACCACATTTCCCAGAGCGGAGAAGTTCGGATTTATTATACCTTAGGATACATATCTCTTTTCTTTTTTCTGGTATTCTACATGCATGTCACTCTTATCGATCAGCATCGTCTAAACATCAATGGCAGTCAACTGGGCGAATGAAAGAAACTACAGCGACCGATGAGCGGAAACATGGAAAGCACTTGAACCCCGCTTGTAGTACATACAAGGTACATGTATACAGGTACAGATTTGGACGAGGTCCATCTATTCACCTCGAATGGCTCTCTCTCGCGCATTCGAAACCTATGGTATTTGCATATGCTGTACCCATATTTTTCGTGGGTAGTGCTTGGGTATGACCTGCTCATAAACGGAACTGTAACAGCAAGAATCTGCGGAAAACTCGCTTCTATGTACATGTATCGTTGCCTCCGCCGTGTGCGAAAGGTGCATCGAAGACAGCATCTCATTGGTATTAGCACTTTTGTCGTCAACAAAAGTCGCTGGTACGATGGCTTCGGCCAGTGAGATGCCAGCTTTTGTTCGGTTCCTCGCTGGCATGAGGATGGTTTCGACATGCGGAAAGTTGCTGGCACCACCATGACCGTTCCAAAGAGGTGGACGAGAAGACGTAACGAGAATCGATGGGATGTGACGGGATCACCCTGAGGAAACAACTTCCCGGGATGACATGTTCTTTCTGCTGCGTGCACAGCGGAAAGAGGGTTGTTGTTATATCAAACGTACATGTATTTACGCTTTTGCACATTCGCGCTGCAGGTTGAAGGAATCGCCTAGGCGGCTATCCTACCACTTACTATGAACGATGTCGGCTCGACTACATGAGTTTGGCCTTCTGTTCTTCCCATTACTTCAACTCCGTACGTGCGCCAAAATATCTCGCAGGTAGTCGGAGCGGCTTGTATCCGCACATGTGGCCCAGGAGCGTGCGAATCAACCACACTTTTCCAATGGTAGTATTCTCCATGCAGTTCCCAGCAGCGCCTTCGTATCTTTTTGCTATTCCCAGTCTACCAGGGCATTGCATTTCGCATTCTTTTGCTCTGGGATTGCTCGACAACGCGAGCTCCGGAAGTCCCAAGCTGGCTCCCAATACGACCATTTTCGAATGTCACAGCCAGATGCGTTCGAGGTGTTGGAACCGCTTCGTACGCAATTTCCTCTTGCCTCAAATTGTGTCTCTTCCTGCCAACAACGGCAAATTTGTACGTCTACCTCTTCTTGTCGTAGCCAGCTTGCTTCCTCATCTTCCTGTCGCCCTCAGCCAACCACTTGCTCGCTTCAACCAGCTGGACGATGTTGACAAACTGCTTGAACAGCATTACGGGAGCACTGACCACGCAGAGAATCCACGGCACCATGCTGTCCATCTTGTTGGCGCGAGCGTATTCCATAGCAGCGGCGGAGAAGGGTGATGCGAAGAATGTCGAAGGCTTGGGTACGGCGGGAGAGCCAGGGAGGAGGGAGAGTGGTTGGCCGCCAACGCCGTCCGCAGGAAGGAGGCTTGGTGTGATGATGGGTGAAGAGAAGCAGAGGAGGTAGAGGGCGATGAAGAAGAGCTCGTTCAGAGCGCAGCAAACGAAGAGGACCCACTGTTGTCATTTGTTAGACACATCCTCTTTAATAGCACTACTTTGCGACATACCTTGTTAGTGTAGTAGAGGTACATGAGGCGGTTCTTGGAAGAAACGTTCTTGTGGCTCTGGCCCTGGCCGCCCATGACCAGCGTGGCGTACATGTGCATGTAGTGGCTTGCAAAGTCCAAGCTGATCAGGATCTGGAAGATCATTGAGAATGCGGGTTTCGCGGTGGAGAGGAATACGAGCAAGCAGGCGGTAGCGCAGCGATCGGTGACCATGTCCAGGACGGCGCCGAAGCGGGTGGATTGTTGGAACTTGCGCGCCGCCATGCCATCGAGGGCATCGAGCAGGCAGCTGATGGAGTAGAGGAAGCTGCAACGGCGCGGGTGAAGAGGCATGAAGTAGAGTGAGCAGAGAGCTAGGACGATACGGAGGTAGCCTGGGCGGGAGAGTTAGTATGTTTGCGCGCGGCCTGCTGTATCGTGTCATTCATACCGATCAGATTGGGGACGAAGAGGAAGATGTTCTCGTCGGTCTGGTCATCTGGGACCACTCGTGCGGGCGTTTTAGGCTTGCCATTGCTCTGGCTGACCCTCCTGTCTGCTGCCATGGTAGGTGATTGTGATGTGTGTTGACGGTGAACAGTCTAGCCAGTCTGTCGACTGATGGCAAGGCTGAGGATTGTTCAACTAGGTTGGAGGTCTTCCAATATGGGTGTCGCGGGATGTATGTCGAGAGCAACACAATAATTCTCTGTTGGCTGGTCTGAAGATCCGGGTCGAGGCGGAGATAGCGGGATGGCAGCTAGATTAGGAGGCTGTGGGGAGGGGAGAGATGCGCGAGTCCAGTCTGCTGATGAGGAGTGTGAAGATAGCGTTGGCCACTTTTTTTATGTCGATGGTTTTGATGTGTTGGATGATACCTGACAAGTCGCGCGCAATGATTTGAAAGGCTTGTTTAATCAAAAGCAAAGCTGTTGCCTCGAGTTGCACCAAAAGTTGGGAAATGATGCAGGAGACAACCCTCGGCGGCGATCCCTGACCTAGCCGTCTTCGGTCACTCGGTCTGTAAGGCCGGCGGGAAGTCTGCAGCATTTCCACGTGTTTGGCGAGCCCGGAGTGCCGACAATCTATACTAGGGGTATGCACGCTACATTACTCGAACAATCCTGCGGTAATCATGGCTTGCACGTATGTTTAATAGCGAATAGAATTATGCATATTGCATGGGGTATCTCAGTATTCAAACACCAACACCAATAACAACAACTCAACCCTTCAACCTCGCCGCCCGTCTCGCCTCCTCGTTCGCACCAGCAACACGATCCAAGAACTGCTCCCTGGCCATGAACCCACTCTTGCTCTTTCCATACACATCAAGCTCCTCGCCGATACCCTGGTCCGCCACAAATCCTTTCCAGTCCATCGCGCTCTTCTGTACAGTGCTCATACGCTCGGCCTTTTTCTTCTTCTCCTCTGCCAGTCTGCGTTCCGCCATGATCACGTCCAGCCTACCCGGCGCGCGAGGTCGTAGTTTCTCACTGCTCACACCACGTACAGCAGCAGTAGGGTTTGGTTCGAATATCGATGGGCGACGCAGCGGACGCTGCAGGTTGCCTTCGGATGTTTTTTGTTGGCTTGCAGCTTCCGCGCGCGATTTTGCGTTGTCTGGGTCGGCTTCCGGGTGCTCAGCTAGGTATGCTCGCGCTGCGGCGGAGGACTTGAGCACCTCCTCTTCCACCTCTGTGATCTCGCCCGCGAATGCAATGCGCCGCTTGATGCGGATGAGCTGTTCCGATGGCTGCACGGTCTCGCCCGCGCCGTTGTTCGTAGTTGCAGTCTCTCCAGCATCTTCAGGTCGTGCCGCAGTGGGTTCTTCATATCTGCCAACAGGAACGGCGTGCAGTCGCGCCCACAGTTCATCAACATCAACCGTGGCCTCGCCTCTGTCTGCTCGTTTTCTCTCTTTGCGCTCCGCCTTCTCCGCCTGTCTCTGCGCTCTCGTCTTGATCAAGCCGCCTTCACCACCACTGTCATCTTCCCGATCCTTCCCTTTCCTCCGTTTGCGCTTGCGTTCTTTGATAGTTGCTTCATCTCCAGAATCTAGCTCTTCGTCTGTGGGCGCTGGTCGCTTTGCTGGTTTGCTTTTCGTCTTCTTCTTTGCTTCAGCAGTGGTATCGGCTTCCTCGTCTGAGTCCGAGGACGCGGAGACATCGTCGTCTGCTGCTGGGGCGGCTTCCGGGTTGAAGTCTTCATCTTCGTTGGAATCGTAGTCCTCTTCTTGAGGTTCGGGCTCGGTGGGTTTGTCTTTGGCCGCCATGATTTAGTGCGGCATGTGATTATGGGTTGCGAGTTGTGGATTTCGTTCCGCGCGAATGTTGAAGCGCTGGAACAGTGCTCCGCTTTTCTGGCCTAGAATGGAACACTCGATTGAGAGAGACACCAACACATGTCAAACTTAGGTACGACTTTTAATTAACTAGATGCATAGAATTGAGATCACCTGTACACATTTGATGAGTCTTTTGATCGAGGTTCGTATTTCGTATGATATGAAATTGTAGGCTCGATGATCTCACAAGCAACCTGTTCGCTGTTGAACAAGTCTTCACTTAAAATTACGAGCGAACGGTGAAAGGTCGACAACTGCGTCTCACAAGCTTCTTCACACAATGCAATCGATGCTATAGTTTACAGATCATAAAGAGCCAGCATCCTGTACAACAGACAACACAGTAGAGATGCAGTTGGAATATACGAAGACTGTAGAATCAACGGCCCGGGTTAGGGTTGGGGTTATGCCAGCTCATCGCCGTACCTGCAGCAGACTTCATCAAACTCAATGGCCATCGAGTCCTTCAAGCGTAAGGCTGTTAAGCTTTTCATGGTACAATAATCTAAACATCTACCGTTGAGATAGCGTAAATGTCGCTCGTTGCTCTCCACCATATTGTGCAGCTATTGAGCAGCTACCTGACAACACCGTCGTGAGAGTGAACTTCTACACCACTGAGATAGCACAACAACGACTCGTTGATCTCCACTTTGTCGTGTGACTATCGAGCAGCTATCTGACAAAATCATTATAAGCCTAACCTTGTTCGCCACCGAGAGAGCATCAAACCAATTCGTTGATCTAACTTGTCAAAAACGTCTCACTCCGCATCTCAAAGAATCAATCATCTCGAAGATCATCCAACCTCGGAGGTAAAAAGTACGCGTCTGATCTTCTCCTTGGACCGACCGTTTCTTCAGCTTCATTCCCGAAGAAACTTCGGCGCTGGTACCGTGGATCGACGTTCTCCAACAGACGTTTTGGTGACGTTTAGGCCAATCAATACCCGAACGATTGAAGGGAAGCTTTCCTCGATTTTCCCCTCACGGCCCGAGATGGCACTGGTTGAAGGGCGACAGTTGACCGAACACCCTGAAGCGGCAATTGCAGGGCCTGCCCTCAATCTCGACGATCTAGAGATCTCAGAGTAGCGCGATAGCGTGGAGCGCTAGCACTCGGGCTTGACGGGAGCTTCAGGGCAGGTTGAAGGTAAAACCGAGTGCAGAGAATGGTTGTTCTGCGCTCGAGTACTTGTACACGGTTCTCAGGTGGAAGCGGTCTCTTTTGTCGAGTTGCGGTCAGGAAGCACCGACGGCTATCGAGGGTTATGACGACTCAGTGATGTGCTACTATGGATAACGGCATCAAGACTATCCTCAAGAGTGCCGAGTTGAGCATGATAGGTCTTGGCCGGTTCCCTTGCACGGACTGATTCCCGGACAACCCCTGTCTACTATCACTGGTTGAGAGAGCATGACCAGCAGATAGCCTCTTCGCACGATCGGATCCCGTCCCCGAGCGCATTGCATATATTTGAAGGATGATTAACATGACGCGGGAGAATGACCACGTCGGCTCCTCACTCAATCGCAGAACGATTCTGAACAGGGAGTATAGCAGGGTAGACGAGAAGTTGAGCACTCAGCATATGCAACATCCAGGGTTGTTTCTTCACACAACCTCGTGCGACGGTAGCGAGACAAGACAAGACCCAGCTGACTCTCAGACTTTAAACGCTGGCGCGCGATATGTGCTAGCACCTCACTACTTTGGCCCTGGCCGACCAATGGCAGGCTCGGTTTGTCTGCCCTTCCTCTGCAACGTCCTCATCAGGTTCGAGCGTGTTGCAGTAGTCGAACTGTCGGTGGGCAACGCTCTGCTCTGTTATTGACGAGGGAGCTTGCTTGTTCGCATGGATGATAACAGCAGCCAACGTTCTACGGTGGACTCGTCAGGGAGCTCACAGCGTCTGTGCCATGTCCATGGGCTTATCAGAGCGGCGTTCCCTCGTAGACTGGAGATGCTACTTCACTCATGTCCTTTGCAGACCGAAGTACCTACGCTCGACAATCCCTCTCTTCCACAATAATCCGATCCAGTGAAACCAACCAAACGCCTCTCACAGCCGCATCGCGAACCACCCAATCTTTCGGAACGCCAATCTCCACGCCAGACTTCTTTCAGCCGCAGCCCTAACCTTGTTTCCTCATTGGATCTTCACACCAAACCACTCCCGCTCCGTCGCCTCGCTTTGCTGCCCGTCGCCCAAGGTTTGCGCCATCGAATCAGGACATCGACGCGTTAGCCCCAAGTCTACCCCAGCTTCCGAATTATATCTCGACCGGATGCCCCATTCCACGCTTTCCATCAGATCCAGCTACGCTGCGAGCAACTACGATCGTTCCTCCACGCCATCGCCCAATTCCGTCTCCACCGCCGCGACATCCATAGCATCGGCGCCCCGTCTCATCCCGGCAAACCAAAAGCGTCCTGTCATCAAGCCGCGCAAATCCAGGCCGAAATCGCAACCCGGAGATTGGCACCAGCTACTGGGCATCCCTGTCGACACTACCCCGGGAGGTAGCAACACCTCATCGCGGGTCTCTAGCTGGCATACTACGGATTCGTATGCCGACTTGATCAGTCGTAGCAGTATCCAATCCGGCGCCACGACTCCGACAGGCGCTTCGACACCCACAGGCGCGATGGGAGGCAACAGGACCAGCGTCAACATGAGCGCACCTCTCGATGCGCAGAGACGGACTACGTCGTATGAAGAGCAATACCAATACAAGGATAATGCACACGGCACCGCGCGCGAGAGGGTGCACAGGGAATCCCCTGTCATTGCAGAACTTAGAACGAATGTTATCGTAAGTCTGTCCTGCTCTATTGAGTACAGTCGCCGTACTAACGACATCGCCTAAAGATCAAAGATGAGTTCACGCTAGTGACCGATATGTCATATCATCTGGCCGCGAGATATACACGCCCGGATTCATCGATCATGATCAACGTCGATCATAGCTCGTGTCTTGCTCTTGGTGGCACGTTCGACCCTTGCTATGTCCTCACATTGTCGTTAGTGCCTTCACAGATGCAAGCCACTACCAACAAGCGCAATGCTGCACTCATCCAATCATTCATGGCCGACATACTAAGCGTGCCACCGGAGCGTGGCATTGTCAAGTTTGTTGCGATCCCCGAAGAGAACTTTGCAGTCAATGGCAGCACTCTGTTCGGCGAGATTGAACGCTTGGAGCAGCAGCAACTCAGCAGCAACAATGGTGTGAAGCGCGCCATGACCGATGTTCGCAAGAGCATGCCGGCTTTCAAGTCGAAGAACAGCATACCTAGATTCGACACCGAGTTCGCCAAGAAGGCAGACCAGGCGGACGGCTTCGATGGCAAAGTGGAGGAGCTGCGGAACGCTGCTACGCCCGCACCTCTCAAACCAAAGACAGAACTACCTCACGTTTTCGAAGTCGCTCGCTCAAGAGGTGACGACGAACGACCATCAACATCGCATGGAACACCATCTACCCCTGCGGGATTAGATGGGTTAAGGCTCAACGGTATTGCCAAAGGAGATCTCGAAGGACCCGGCACCAAGACACCCTTCGGCAGGCCGAAGACCGTCGGTGGCCGTCCAATCCACCCCAGCTCCGAAATCGACTCTCTGCCCCGACGAGGCAGCGACGAAGGCGCAGCGCCCGGGCCCACCATTAAGTCAGCAGACTCCAGAAAACACAGGTCCTCCAAGTCAGAAATCGTCAACCGCAGCGGCATCCCCGTCACGAGCCCGACACCACCACTCACATCACCCACGGAAAGGACCAAACCTGCATACCTCGACAACCCGCCCAAATCAGCGCTCGCTCCCGCGCGCAGTCGATCCAAGTCCCAATCGCCACCTCACGCTCTGCCACAAGAGCCTGCGAACACCGCGAAGCGGCGCTCGACTGTCAATAACTCCACGACCACGGCGGCGGCTAGGAAAACCCCGCAGCCACCTCCCGTACCAGAGACCAAGCCGGCCAAAGTCAGCAAGCGGAAGAGCTTCTTGTCCGCTTTCAAGCGGTAATAATGTGTGCGTGTGCGTGTCTTCGTCAGGACAGAAAACCACCACCACACTTTTGTACATATTCACTTTTACGATCTTTCGCATTATTTTCCTTGAATCCGACATGACGTGTGTCACATGCGCTCTGGGAGTCGCTACTCGTCGATGAGCAAAACAGCGACGAAGAAAGAGGAAGAGAGAACATTGAAAACGAAAATAAAATAAATCAACTCGTCCTCAAAAGAGAGAGAGAGGGAGGAAATACTGCCTTGGAAGCAGCAGCTGTAATGTCAAACCGCAGGATCCTGATCTTTGGTCCAAATCACATAATCGAAATACATTGTACTCTCAGATCTAGCGCTGAGATCAATCCATGGCCGGTCTCCTTTCTTCCCCTCGAAAAGATACACATTTTTTTGCTTGATCCTCCTGTGCGCGGTGCTACCCAGCATTGTTCTTCGAGCCGATCCAACGCTATACCACCGCTGAGAGTGTGGTGTCCGGCAAGGCTTAACTCGAGGGTACTCGTGAGTCTTGAGAGGTGATACCTGAAAGTTCATGCTTTAATCTGGTGCTACGCTACCGGCAAGAGCGAAGTTCATGATAGCGCACATCTCAATGGTACTCGCGTTACTTAGTGATGAAATCTAAGTACTTCGTTCGACCCGTATCAATGAGGCATTGCTAGTGAGAGCAGGGCGCCACGCTCTCTCCGATCGAACTGCCAGCCCAAGCCTCGTCATTAGCACTCAACGATCCCCGTCTTTCCCTTCAAGTGGTGGCTCCGATGCCGACGAGCAAGAAGACGAGTAAGAAGGCAAGGAAGAAGACTCCACACCACGACTTTGCAGTTCCGCCATCTTGACACCCTCGCCATCGTTGTGTGCACGAGCATCGCCAAACCCACGAGCACTCTGATTCTCTTCGCGCGCACGATCCTCGCCATCCTCGCCAACAGCAGGATTAGCAGTCTTTGGGGACGGCGTTGCAATCAAAGCGATCACGAAGGTTAGTAGCAGGTGGACGACGAGGAGTAAGAGGGGTCCGTAGGTTGCGAGGCGCTGTGGGTGATGAGAGAGAGAGAGATGGTCAGCCTTGTGCTTTCTTTCCTTCCTTGCTTGCAACCCAACTCTGATCGATCTCAATTCATCGATCCATCGAAACACAACGTTGAACGTTTCTAGTGGACAAACGTCCAACAAAGCATCGAAATGAGCGGAATTCGAACTGGGAACGACTTACGCTTTCGCGACAGATCCTGCCAAAGCCCTCCGGCACGCTGTTGCTGCTGCTGCTCTCACCCACAACTCCTTCAAGTATTCCTTCAACGACCGTCACGACCCCTTCCTGTCCCACCCAAACCCACCCGCAATGCGAGCGGTCTGTCGTGTGTCCATTCAGAACAAGAGAGACCTTCCTAGCCGTAAAGACGATCGCCGGTATTTCGAGAACGGCGGCGAAGAAAGCCATCCTCATTATCAAGGACTTGCCTTTTTCATCATCCGGGACCTAAAACCCAACGAGGGTAAGTAATTAGGGCCATGATCGTCCAGTATTCATTCCTTCGAAAAATCCTCGAAGGAAGGGAAACATCATCAAACACCATGGATGGGTTCGAAAATACTTACGATCGCCAGTGTCGCAACTACCAAGACAGATAGTCCATCAATCAGCGTGATGATTGAGCTGATCACCCAGACAGCTCGCAGCTCGGAGAAGGGGAAGTATTTGCTCCGGAGCGGTAGGAGCCATGGGTTTGTGGGCGGATCGGGGATGAGGAGGTTTAGGGTTCTGGTTGCGCCGACGGTGGTTGCGGTTGAGAGGGAGAAGGTTAGGAGGAATAGGACGAGGAGCGTGAGCGTGAGGTAGCGCATCCGTTTGGAGTGTATTGGGGTTGTTGGTGGGGGAGGTGCGGTGGTGGTTTCTTGCATTCTGGACTGAAATGAGGGTGATGTGTGCCGAATATCGATTGGGTCTTCGAACGGTTGGAGTTATTCTGCGATTGTCGCAGTCGATAGAGCTCGACTTTTGAGTAGCGATGGAGTCTTGAGCCGTAAGGATATCACGTCTGTGATATATATATGTACTCTTTCGCTCTTCCGGCGAAGTAAGATCCCTTTGCTCAGGCACTGCCTCCATTCCAGCGGTACTGCGGTCCTTCCGACAAAGACTTCGGACACGCCGCTGAGGCAACCATGCTTGAGAAATACTAGAAGTGCTTCTACCGTGGTGCTCAAGAATGCGCAGCCTCATCAGCGCCGGACTGATCTCTATGGCCGAATTCGTCTTCAACTTCATCCCAGAATACCATGCGATTTTCACTTCACAAAACGGCATGTTCATCCTCCTCCAGCCTCGCCACCATCATGAACATCGTACTCAACCACATAGCCGCCGTCTACAACAAAGCTACCGGTCAGTCGAACAAACCTGGCAAGTCTTTGGCCATGCTCAAGATCTGATCATCCCGAGTTGGGTTACACAGCTGCCGTGTAACAGAAGGTGCATCTCACTGGCAACGTGAAAATGGTCGTAGGCGGAGGTATTAAGTATTACCACATAGTACAACGAAGGCCACGGAGATATAGCCTTCCCGAAAGGCATCTCTCAATAGTATCGTGGAGTTGGAAATACGAAGGAGTGAGGGATTGACGTTTGTTGACCAAGGGACGCCACCCTGCAACGAGGACGACAAGATCGACTCCGACCTGCAAGGGACAGGTCTTTCTCCTCAGTGGGCAGCGTCGGCGTTTTCAGGCTGGGCTGGATGGCGAGGCGAGAATGATAGCTGTGCCCCTTGGGCGTGTAAGCACAAATGGTGTCAAGTCATATCGCAGGGTTTCGTTGACACAAGGGTCAGACAAGTGAGGATTTGGCCACACACACCGGCCGTGTCAAAACTCACTCACCTCCTCCCTAACCCGCCGACGCGTCCTCCTCCTCCGTCGTCTCAAACCCACAAACCACCAAGTCCCACAACCATCAACTTCCCGCAGTCCAGAGAAGTCCCGCGGTCCCTCCAGGATAGCCCCCGCACCCAACGAACCCCCAAAGGGCGCACGCTCACACGCCGGACTGGCCGGATCCAATTAGAAACCCTAGAAGGGTCCTTTTTGGTTTCTGGCGCTTCTGTGGCCCTTCTTTTCCTGCCGCAGTTGGTGGCGGGAGCTCAGGTTTAGAGAGAGTGGGTTTCCGGATGTCTGCGACACGTGCGTTTTGACAGGCAACAGGGCTTAATGGGAAGAGATCCAACCACCTTTGTTATTATTTATTATTATTATCAATTATTGCGCACCAAACCCAGCAACCAGCCTCCTCCTCGGGCGCACAGGTCAAATCATCAATCTCACCGTCGGTTTGAAGCGCCGGGACCCTTTCGATACCTACCGTGCGAGATTGTCAAGTTGATGTCTGGAATCCAACGACTCGGATTTTGAGGTATTTCTGTTATCGACAACAAGGGTGGAAGGAGTAGTAGGGATCCTTGCTTGCGTAATAATGGATTTGGATCTCCGCCGGATCTCCTATCTCTTATTCGTCTTACGCGAGATTCTGTAAATCATTAGATAGAGAGAGATCCATTGGATTCCCCCCCAGACCCTTCATCTCCGTCTTCGGTGTTTCCACTCTTTTTCGTGGGAAGGGCTGAACGCGTGTTGTTGCTGTTATTGTGGCTCGTCTCGGTAGGAGGGTAGGTATTGGTATTACCAAGTGACTGCTATGACTGTCCTCTGTATATGCCAGAATTCTGTCCGATGATTACTTGCACCTAGCTTTATCTCACTGCGCATCCCATTGAAAGTAACCACAAAGCGACCAAGTCCAAATTCGAAGTGACTTTCTTTTCGATTCTCGATCTCATCTATAATCTCGGCCATTGATCGACCGCTCGAGTTTCTCTAGGGTAGCAAGCATCGACGATAGTAATATACATTCTCTCTCTCTCTCCCCCAACCTCCCCAAAATCTATTGCCGTTTCCCATATCCGATTGCAAAAAAAACAAAATCCCGATCCCAAAAAGTGAAATAAAAAGATGATCAAAAAAGATCTTTCGCGGGGAAAACCCTCTATAGTGTGTGGTAGCCAGGGGTATGGTTTTTCTGACGAAAGAAGTAGAAATAGAAGAAACGCTCAAACGCTAAAAGGTTGCAAAAAGTAAAAGATGAAGAAAAGTGGTTTGGTGATCCTTTCCACTCTTGACTCTGAAAGTCGTTGCCGACTGGGGAGATGAGAGGGAAAGGCCAAGCCAGGAAGAATCGAAGTCGCTAAAGTCGCAGGAAGGTTCGATATCAAAAGCAGTATAGAAACGCCGATTGCTCCTCCGAGAGCTACTGTGGGTCGGTTCGGTTGTTGGTAGTTGTGTATGACTGCGTACTGTGGTTCGTGTCGGGCGTGATGTTGATGATGATGATGATGATGATGTTGTTGTTGTTGTGAGTTGGAAACCAGACGATGGCATCTGATCAAATGGACACTTAGAAAGTGCTCCAGACCATGCCACCCTCAGATCGAGCCATGCTGCCAACGAACGTGCTAGGATCGTTCTTGACTTGCTGGGGAATAAGCATGCCAGGCTTGGCGGTGCCGGCGGAGAACGAGCTGTTTATCGAGCTGGCCAGGCTGGAGGTGCGCGAGTGGCGGAGTTTCTTGATGGTGCGCCATGCGGTGAAGCAGGAGTCGCACGACTTGCTCTCGATACCGTAAGGGTTGTAGCGGGCGTTCTGGTCAAGCGGAACAGTACGGGTAAGGTGGTTGGCGCAGACGACATCGCCACAGCGACGGCAGTGGTGTTTGCGGAAGTACCATGTGAAGTTGGACTGGCAGATGGCACATGCTTCGGCAGACTCATTAGGCTATAGGAGGAGAGTGTTAGTCAAGGTTTTGTGACATGTATGTGTATGCAAGGGAGGAGTGTGCATGTGCTGTGCAGACGCGCGCTTCGGTTGCGACGCCCCGCTTTGCGCCCGTGAGACAATGATGAAGAATGATTGCGTGACAGGTCGCGTGCTTTCATTGCACCGCATATAAAGCAGACGTGCCTCGCGTACTTTCATTCATCGTTCAAGGTCTCTCTTCTGCACATCCAAGTATCACAAAAGTGACACTTGGACTTACGGACAGACAGACACAGCACGAACACGATTGGGGATGATTGGATCTTTCGACGTACCTTCCAGTGTGCCATCGTGGGCGGTCCAGTAACCTCGCAGTATTCCTCGTCGATGCTCTCGCTAGCGGCTCTGCTAAGGCCCAGGCGAAGCATGTCCAAGTCGGCGTCCTCGGCTGACTTCTTCGATGCCTCTGGCGACCCGAGTCCGATGTTGCCGCTCTCAAGACTGCTCTGCTTGCTTGATGGAGGGGTGTCTGGCATGCGAGGACCAGGAATGTTCTGAGGCCTCGAGGACTCGGTCGGACGAAGGCAGGCTGGTGTGTAGAGAGGCTGTTTTTGAGGGCGCAGTTGACGGACGTGGAGGTGGGCATGGTAGCTTGTGGGCGACTGGTTCGAGGAAGGAGGTGTTTGAGGAGAGGCGTGGCCTGGGTAGTAGGATTGCGGAGGCGAGGGAGTGGTGTTTTGGCCCATGGTGTATGGCCCTTGGTTCGCAGCTTGTGAAAGGGTGGATGCGATCATGTTGAATTGTTCTTGCGTTGTGGTGGTGGAGTGGACGTTATATCATGAGCAGGTATGTTGGCCTGGTCGATGTAGTCGAGTAGTTATCTTCGCAGTTCACGAGACTGGGAAGAAATGCGTTGTTATTATTTTTCCAGAGGAAGGATTGCGAACGATGCAATAAAGGCGCCAGTTCGATTAGGTTATCGTAGCGGTCTGGAGAATCCCTGCCTGTCGCGGTACGGACCTGCAGTAAAGGGAGGATCGAATGGGATAGATAGCAAAGGCGTTGATTGCTGACCGGCCAGAGATAAGAGTGACAGACTGTCGGGATTCGTCTGACGAGGTATTTATCGGGGTGGTGATGGTGTCCTGGTAACGGGATTCTTGAGATAGATCCTGGCGACTTGGGGGCCTGTGTACGAGTATGGATTGGACGAGGAGAGCGGTGGTAGCGACTACGACGACGACGGCGACGACTGTACAGTACATAGGCGAGCGAGCAGGGCGCCGGGTGATATGGCTGTATAAAGGTCGGTAGGGCGACTCTGCGAGTGAACACGGCCGTTTCCCCAAGCGTGGGTCGCCGCGGGTCACCAAAGGTCGGAGCGCACCACTAAGGTTACTATCGCCAGAGGCTAACCGTATGTCGCCAGGCGTCGCACGACACTTCGCCTTTTGTTCGGTGCATGGCGTAGGTTTGCCGTGCTGCCGGAAAAGAAGTGGTTAAGCCGTTCCTGATGTTCCGAGTCGTCGTTGTATTTTCCTTGCCTGTGACATGTGCTTTCAATCGATGTGAACATATACTTGCATATCAGCAACCTCACGCTCATCATGCTCCTGATCTCCATCCATCCTGATCATCGTCAGCTCGACAATCGATCGTGCTTGCCGGCCGATACGGCAGTGCCGAGTGTCTGTGTGCTGCCGATGGTGCAGAACGGGCGTTGGACATGCATGCCCTCTGCTGCTTATCTGTGTCCAATTACACGGCGAGATTTGACAGCCGGGGTTGGCGCTGACTCTCGACCCTTGCGGCGACGACTGGCACGAACCAAGTCCAGGAGGCATCCTAGAACTCTCTAGCCAAAAGCTTCGAGGCCGTCGCAGGGCCACACGGGCCAGTGCCTCCAGTCGTAGTAATCGTCCCACGCTGTCGTCGCCGCAAAGGGCTTCGTGTCGCGTGCGTTGCTGCGTAGCCAACCGTCTGTGCGACATTTCTCCAGGACTGATGTTAACGTTGAAGAATCCAGACGGTCGTTTTACGTTATATCCTTCCTGCCACCCCACGGCACGTCCTCGACCTCCCAATCAAGACGGCGCCATTGTGAGGATGACCACTGCCGCAGACTACCTATCTTCAAGGCCAGAAGCTGGCATCAGCCAGTTTTACTTACCATGAGTGATAGTTAGTTGGCCGACGAGAGAGCGCCAGTCAGTACAGTAGTCTTCGCCACAACTACTGCGCCTTCTTCCAGGTCTGGCCTCGCTCAATCATCGGAATGCATGCCATAGCATGGCATATCGCCACTCCTACAACATGTTGTATACCAACTTCTGCCATCACGATCGCCTCCTTACTAACATACTTGCTCAGCTCCACCGAAGAGAGAGTTGATGGTTCTTTAAACTCCAGCAACAATAAAGCAATAAAGGCAAATTCCGTTTGCACATGCACAGTACGATGGCAGGCTGGGGTTGACTCCATCCCAACTTCCCAACCAATTTCCTGCAGGTCATCGTGGGAAATGCGTCTAGCGTTTGCCCACTCGTTCCTGCCGTCAAAACATCCCTCCCCAGTCTTGACTCTAGTTAGCTGACCAGGTCTACTCATCCTCTTGCACACCGAGTTTCTTCCACCCTTTCCCTGCCACCCGTTACATCATTGTTGCTATCGTTCTGGTCCCAATGGAACCTTCGACTGCTCCTGGTAGGAGTGTTGAGAAAAAAGCAGCGCCAACCACGGCTCCCACTTGTCAATCCCACACGCAACTCCAAAGCTTCTCCAAGCGATCGACACCTGTCCGTTTCATCGCATGCACAGAATAATAAATGCGTGGACAACCCTCAGTGCCCTCACTTTAACCGGCCACATTGCGGGTTTGCTTTGATGATCGTTGATTAGCTGTGGCCCGGGGCTTGCCTCCGTGCCTCTCTCGAGCCTCTCACCTCTCTGCCTCGGCGAGCCGCACGGGCAAAGGGTCCTTCGCTTGCGCCAAAACAGTAATGCGGCGGATTCTTGCACACCGGCCGACTCGCGATCGATGCTCAGACGATTGGTGACCGATGCTCAAACAACCCTCGACCTCGACCCTGAAGATCGTGTCTCTTCATACATCATCATCGTCACTATCGTCACTGTCGTCTCCATCGCAAACACCAACACCATCTTCACCTGACTTCACACTGAATCGTCGCGTCTGACGAGCCTCCACACTGAGCACATCCGCATTGCAGCTGTTGCCCAAACTTTGTTTTCACCGCTCATCCCCAAAGCTCAAAGCTGCAATATTACGCAGCTGCATTTCCGGCTATAGTTCGCGACCCAAGCCTTTTCGCTATCTTTGGTGCCACCCAAGTTCCAGACATGACTGAGCAGCAGCAAGACATCCAACTGCGCGACGATCCTCCCCCATCGATCTTACTACCCTCACCCCCGGAGCATGCCTTGACCGCTGAGCAATGGGGAATCTTCGCTGCCATCGCCGATACTGTAATCCCGTCTTTCACGCCTGCAAAGGGTAACAGACTGCTCCAGCACCCGCTGCGAGCAGATTTGTACGCGGCAGCCAAAGAGAATGTCCAGCAAATAGCTGGCGTCTCAGTGGACGATGGTCTCATTGATAGATACATGGGCGAGAGTGCCACCGCTCAACCCGAGTTCAGACATGCCCTCCTGCGGATGTTGGGCTATCAGATGGATGCCGCCGCCAGGAAAGGCTTTCTCTTCATACTAGGTGCATTGAAGTAAGGCATACGCGTTTTTTTCTTGCCATCATTTCACCAAGAAAGAGTATCAATCACCCTCTCATGAGTTCCTCGTGTAATTTTCCAAACAATCGCAAACGATTTCCAGTCCTCTTTTCGACAGCAAAGTAACTAACACAGACAAGCACGCGAGCCGGCTCGCTCCTCTTGACCGGCTATGTCAGCCCTCTCGACTGCCTACCGATCCAGGACCGGGAAAAAGTCCTACAGGGATGGGCGACTTCGCGAATCCCACTCCTTCGAGGGCTCCACGCTTCCCTGACGGCTCTGACCATTTCGTATTGGGTGCGCACATCCCCGACTCTAGGACGCGTACTTGGATATCCTCGAGTGCCTACGCATGGTAGTCCAGCCAAAGATGGCTACCCATTCCGCTTCTTGCAATTCCCTCCAACGAACGCTGCGGAACCGGAGACTATCAACGCGGATGTTGTTATCGTGGGAAGTGGCTGCGGAGGTGCGGTCGCTGCCAAAACTCTCGCCGAAGCTGGGCTCAAGGTTCTTGTCGTGGATAAGGGTTACTACTGGTCGCCTCTTCGTCTTCCGATGTCAGAGCTCGAGGGCTCGGCTCACTTGTTCGATAATGGTGGATTGATGTTGTCCGAAAGCGCCACTGTTACCATCGCAGCTGGTAGTTCCTGGGGAGGTGGAGGTACCGTCAATTGGAGTGCCTCCTTGCAAACTCAAGGTTATGTCCGCCACGAGTGGTCGCAAAAGTTTGGTCTGAAGTACTTCACGAGCGCCGAATTCCAACGGGACTTGGATGCGGTGTGCTCAAGGATGGGCGTGGGTACTTCGGCGATCCAGCACAACAAGACCAATGAGATCTTGCTCGAGGGGGCAAGGAAACTAGGATGGAGTGCAAAGACCGTGCCGCAGAATACGGGCGGCGAAGCACACAACTGTGGCTATTGTACCTTGGGTTGTGGTTCTTGCGGCAAGAAAGGTCCAACAGAGACTTTCCTACCTGACGCAGCGGAAGCTGGTGCGCAGTTCATCGAAGGCTTCGAATGCGCAGAGGTACTCTTCGAAGACTTCTCGACCACAGGCAAGCGCACAGCGATTGGTGTAAGAGGACGCTGGACCGCCCGCGACAGCGCAGGAAACACTATCGGCCCCAATCGAACGACACGCGAGCTCATCATCAAAGCACCGCGAGTGATCGTCTCAGCCGGCAGCATCGCAACACCACTCCTCCTCAAGCGCTCCGGCCTAACAAACACCCACATCGGCCGCCATCTGCACCTGCACCCAGTCTCAATGATGTGCGCCGTCTGGGACGACGAAGTCCGTCCCTGGGAAGGTCCCATCCTCACCTCTGTGGTCAACGAATTCGAAAACCTGACCGGCGACGGTTACGGCGCCAAACTCGAAGCAACGACCATGCTGCCGGGCATGTTCCTGCCGGCCTTCCCCTGGCGTAGCGCCCTGCACGCCAAAACTTTCGCGGCAAATATGAAGCGCACGACCGGCTACATTTCTCTTGCGCGCGACCGCAACGGCGGAACCGTCACCCCGACCCCCGAAGACCCGAACCGCCCAAAGATCTCTTACATCGCCTCGGCAACCGACAAGAACAGCGTGCAGCACGGCCTCGAACGCCTCGCCGAACTCCTCTACGTAGCGGGCGCGCGCGAAATCCACTCGACCTTGCCAAACGTGCCACCTTTCATCCGCCCTTCCCCGGACAGCTCTTCGCGTACGACTCTGACGCCCATCGCGCACCCGTCCCTGAACGACCCGGCGTTCCAGGCCTGGCGAACGCTGCTGCAGAACTCGGGCGGGCCCGTGCGGTTCGCTTCTGCGCATCAGATGGGTTCGTGTCGGATGGGGACTGCGGAGGCGAATAGTGCTGTCGATGAGAAGGGAAGGGTTTGGGGGACTGAGGGGCTGTGGGTTGCGGATTCGAGTGTTTTCCCGAGTGCGAGTGGGGTTAATCCCATGATTACGAATATGGGGATTGCGAGGGGGATTGCTAGAGGGGTTGCGGAGGAGCTTGTTGTGGGGAGTGGGAGAGTGAGTGGGGAGAAAGCGAGGTTATGATGCGATGCGATGCGATGCGATGCCTTGGTTAGAGTGTGAGTTTCAAGGCATGTATCAGCGGATGCATCGTAACCTCCTAGTCCTGCTACCAATGAGAGATTACAGTACTACCCGCGTTGTTCCTAACAAGTGGCCGACAACTTATGCTCATACCAGCGGACTGGACGCAGTTCAGAGACAGCCTAACCGCGGAGAAACGCCGTTGAGTTGGGTGCTCTCTCGCTCGCATAGTAAAGACCATATGCTCGTACCAGCGGATGCAGTATCAATCATCAATGGCCAAACCAGTGAGAGAGTCTAGTACCGCGTGCGACATCTCCGATATCTGGCCGTGGCAATGTGCTCATGCCAGTGGATTTAGCGTCTTTTTATTAGTAGCGATTGTCAGCGAAAGAGCAGAGCGGGATCTTACATGCGACATCGATGGCGAAATTGTTGTACGTGGTTCATGGAGGAGATGAAAAGACGATGAGACTGGAATCATGAAGGGGACCAGGAGGTTTTGTTCATGGGAAAGCTTCATATTCCACTGAGTGTCCAGGAAGATCAGCCGAAAACAGAGAGGTGTGCAATCCTCGCTCAAGGACCAGAAACTCCCAGCATGGTCCGCTGCACACATATCCAAGAGAATAAACCGAAAAGGAAAAAAAGTGTACTTCCATCTTCCCTTTCGAACCGAAATATTCCAGCACTGTGTATCCAGAACAGTCAACCGAAAAGAGAGAGATGTACTCCTTCACCCATTCAAGAACCGAAAGACTCCAGCAAATCTCTGACCAGAACAGGATCATCATAATCGTCTTCATCAGTCGTCTCACCATCATCATCGTTAGCCACTGAGCTCGGCTTTGAGCTCCCGACCAGCGTGTTTTTCGGCTGCTTCGGTCTCTTTGGCTTGAGAACCGCCTGCACCTGTTCAATCACTCGCCTACCGTTCTCGCTGTGCGATTTCAGGTACTGGATGACGTCGGTCGCCGCCCAAAACAAAAGGCCCTTCCTCTTCTCAAACTGCCACGGAGATGCGAGAACAGCGACTTTGAAGCACTCCCATCTGGTCGGCGCCGTCTCCGCGCCGCGTACGCGCCAGGAGGAGCAATTGCGCATCGGCTTGATGTTTCTGTACTCTTCGATGCAGTCTGTCAGACCATGGATTCGGGTAACGTCGCGCGTCTGCTCCTTTCTCGAGCGGTGGGCGTGCCACACTTGAGCAAACTTCCGGGCAGGGAGTTCGATGTTCTTTTGGAGGGCCTTGATCTCCGCGTCCACGTCGATGCGGAAGTCCTCACCCGCTTCCAAAGCTTCTGCGGCTTCACTCTTGAGCTCTCTGAGTGGGAATTCCAGGTCCAGGTCTCGCTGGATCTCGTTTGCGGGTTCGAGCACGCTGGTGTACAGCCAGTCAAGGAACTCGCGGTACTTTGGGTTGATGACGTTGAAGACGATGTCGTCGAGAATGTGACTGCCTTTCTTTGCGGACCTTTCGCTCACGACATCTCGGAGAGTCACTTTGCTTTTCTGCATGCCATTGTCCGTGCCCGGGTCCAAAGCGGTCAGGTTTTCGTGATATTTACGCTTCATGACGTTGGGACTGGGCAGGCCGTGATCTCTGCGGAATCTGTTCCAGTCGCGTCGATCGAACTCGTAGCCATTCTTGTTGGCGTCGATGATGGTGTCGTGGACGTCTGTAACTAGGACAACCTGCGGGTGCTGTAGATCGCTATGGTAGTACATCAGATCGTACAGGTAGTTGGTGACGGGCCCCAACATGCTCTCGCGGAGGGCGAAAGGTATCGCAATCTTGAACCATGCTTCCACGTGCTTGTCGGTGCCGATGTCTTCTTCCTTGACGACGTCTCCCAAGCGATGCTTTCTTTGGGGAATACCGAGCTCTTCAATGCCAGCTTGCTGCAGGACTGGTGAATTTCGAAAGGGGTCCACAAGCCTCTCGTCGGCGCAAACCCAGAACTTGTCGCCGTCATAATCACCGCCCTGGAGTTTTGTAGCTAGCGGGATCTGACCTCTACTTGGCATCACGACGATATCCTTCAAGTGAGCCAACTTGGGGTGGCATACACAACGCACCTTTTGTATGTCTGAGGGTCGAAGTGTAGGATCGCGTGCGACCAGGACATTCTTGCCAGCGAAAACATCAAACCGCTGCTGTGAGTACTCATGCACCAATGGCCGAGAAAGGGACAAATGCACTTCTCCAGGTTTCAAGACTCCAAGCGGATCGGCAATTCCGACGACAGAGGTCGATTGGACACACATGAATTTCATCGAGGCACGCTGTTGCTGCAGGAGTCCTTCGATCATTGCAATGGCGCTTTTCGCAACAATGTGGTTCGTGGTGGGTGTGTACCCCGTTTTGTTAATGAGCAGCTGACACTTGGAGATGCTGCCAACAGGCAATCCCACCTGCCTTTCGGGCAGTGGGTCGTTAAAGTCTTGTGCAAAGTGCTCATGTGACCACAGTGTGAACTTTTCGACATCGAGTATGGCCTCACGGCTCTCTTCGATAGGAAGATCGATTGCCTCACCAATCACAGCGCGTAGTGTCTCTCGAGAAACACCTCTGTCGTGGAGCACTTGTATGAAGTCCTTGTGGATATCGGCACGCGATGCAGGCTTGGACCAACTAAGAAGGCCAAAGCACCATCGATCGGCTTCGCATCGCTCGTCAAGATCCTCCGCTCTGGGCACGATCTTCCGCTGGCTAGGGCGGACCTCTATCCAGATTTCTAAGTCCTTGGGATTTGATGTTTCGTAGGAACCACTCACGTGCCACATGCCCTTGTGTCCGTTAATTCGGCCCTGGAATGCCGAGGGAAAATCAACGATGCTGGCCTTCTCCCGTATCAGCAACGCGGCACCAACAGATATCATGGCGCAACCATCTGTCATGGCCTCATCCTTTGCCCACAGTTTGCGAGGCTTGTTCTTGAAAGCAGGATCTTCAAATGTGTCGTCTTCTGGCTCCGCGTTGGGGAAGACATCGTCAACCATCAATATTTGAGTGGGACCGAAACACACGGTGGGTGTAGAATGTCTGTCACTCAATGGCAAGCGTGCAAATGCTTTCAACAGCGACTGTTCAAGATTATCCTTGATCGAGATCTGCCAGTCGATCAGGTACGACCAAGATACCGGGGCGATGCTTAGTCCAGCGATTGCAAAGAAGTATACGTCTTGGTGCTTCAAGTGATCGTTTTTTACCTTGCCTGCTTGCTTGCTTGAAGACTTCGACGATTTGAGCGCTTTGATGTCATAGATGCGCCAAGTCCTTCCAAGAAAATCTTTCGGAGCCAGGAGCCACTTCAGGAAGGCAGATTGCAGTTTGTCGGGCTGGAGGTGACCAGGTACCTGCTTTTTGAGTGAGGGCAATGTTACTTTCAGGAATCGATCAGCTCCAAAACGTCTTTCAAGCCTCGAGGACTTGAGTACAGTCGGTTGAAGTTTCAGCTGGAACAGTGGGCTTTTGTCACTCTTGGGGTTGAGTGAGATCGTTCCAGCGAGTGAGCCATCGTCGATTTGAGAAGGCAGGCTCCATATTGATGATGGTGATTGCTTGAAATCGATATCAAGAGACTTGAGCATGTCTTTGACGTCTTGGTGAGAAGTGGCAGCGTTCACCTGATCTTCGTCCAGTCCAGCATCTTGCCTTAGACGCGCGCGCTCAACAGAAACAACGAATGGCAATCGTTCGCTCATATCGTAGTTATATCGCGCTCCAAATCCGTCGTCCACGAGGTTGCGGATCTGCCAGTGACAGTTTGGATCTTTTCGCTCGCCAGCTGAACGCTCTTGCACGTCCTCAGCTGGATTTGTCAAAGCTTCAGTTTTGTCTTCGTTGATCTTTCTGCGCTTAACAGCGTGGGTTGTGGGGGTTCGGGTACCGTCGAGATTGTCCAGTGCTTTTCCGAAGTCTAGTTTCGACGTTTCCATCGGCTGATCGATGTCGAACCCGTGGTCGTCCCAAGATGAGCCATAGTAGTCGGACGATGCCTCTTGCATCAGTTGCCGTGCGTTGTTACCAGCTATGATATCGATTCCACCTTTACATTTTCGCGACAAAGGTGATGGAGGAGGCATTTCATCGGGCCTGGTGACGTCTTGAGAAGCTGCGCTGTCAACTCTGATTGTCTGCGGTCGCTGCGAGCTCGAGGGTGTTGTGGAAGCTGTCAATGCCGCAAAGCGTGTTGGCCTCGGGGTTGTTTGGATTCGCTCTTTGAGAATCCAGGTGGGATCATTCAGCTGCTCGTGTAGCAATTGGGTCCGCGACTGGGGAGAGCACTGGCCCGTCCGGTTCTGAAGCTCTTGTCTGAACTCATCAATGCTCTGGTCCAGATAAGTCTTGTCGCGGAAATAGAGAAATCGAATGCGGTTGAAGAGTGCATTCCCAAGAGTAGCTTGCTGTCGCGCAGGAGAGTAGTCGCTGTCTCGAGGTGCAATTTCCAAGTCGAACTCGTTGCGCAGATCACGAATTGTCTGGTTGAGAGCAGCAGAAGACGGCGTATCAGGCGCAATCGCTGCGACTGCGCCCTGCATCAGCCGGTCCATGAAAGCTGAACTCGAGGGTGTGGTTGAATTGTATCAAGTCTGTGTATGTTGGGTTTAGAAACATCTGTCGTGTCTTTTCAAAAATGTGTAGATGAGGGAGTGGTCACCGCATTTGATGTTGATGTAAGCAGAGTGTTGAAGCTTTGAGTGAATGTGGATCGGGCTGTCAGTGTCAAATGCGGGATGGGACGAGTACCTAGTTACAGCGCACGAGGCGAGAGTCTGTGCGAGGCGATATGGACTCACATGTGGATGTTATCGAGTGTACAAATGAGGGGAAGTGCGGAATGATATCGCTCGAATGAAAGGTAGTTATCGCTTACATGTACCTACTGAAGCAGCCAAGAGTCAATGAACATGCGAGCTGTTGCACGAGCGCGTATCCATGCATTGCATGTGCCGAGTGTGCATACTGCATAGATGAAGAGGTGGGACACGTCGGATATCAACATCACAGAGCAGCGTGCATTCCTCACTTCATGCTAAAGTATGCCTGTTGATACGGTGGTATCAGCAACTTTCATGCATCGAAATCATCCTAACGCCAATGAGACGATAGATAGACATCACGAGTATCTCACCGCAGAACAACCTCGCAAGTGGTGATACCAGCAGCTCTGAGAAACCGTAATCGTGAGAGTACCAGTGAGATTATGTATTCGACAAACTTCGGCATACACAGAGGTTTGAAGAAAGTGACAAGTTTACTTTTGGGTGGAAATGACTCAAGCAGAGCCCGAGATTATTTCCAATAGTCGTGTCTACCGTTTTGCTCATGCTCGTCCTGGGATATCGCTCATGGCCGAGGACCCGATGGTTGCTTTTGCTAACACTCTCGGCGCCCTCCGCTCCGCTCCTAACTGCTTCACATTGAATAAACTGCTTACACCTTCTCCTCCTTGAGACCGTGCTTCCACAGGGAGACGTAGGGGGTGACGCCGTCCTCGCGGTAGTTGAGAAGGACAACCCTGGAGGAATGTCAGTTTGATGGGTTGCCAAAGGTATGTGAGACGATCCAACGTACATGCCATCGGGGTCCATGGACTCGCCGATGAGGAACTCGTAGTCGCCGAAGTTGGCAACAACCTTCTTGGCGAACTTCTGAGCACCAGTCTCGAACTCCTTGATCTCCTCGGCGCTGGCGCCCCTCTCGGAGAGCGACTCCTTGACCTTCTTCATGTAGCCTGCAGGATTGGATCAGTCTCGAGTCCGGTATTGTGTCAAGTGTGTGTATCGCAACATACCCTTGAGGTGGCTAAGGTAGGCCTTCTTGTCGAACTGAGTCTCGTTGAGCTGGAAAGCGTGGACGATGTTGATCTTGGTCTCCTTGGCCTCGTCTCCGCCATCCTCGTCACCGCCCTCGGCGGAAGCGTTGGCGCCGGTGTCGAAGGACTCACCACCGATGGTGATCTTGGCACCGTTGGCCTCGTAAATCACACCATCGACAGTCTCGAGGTCGTAAGAGTCCGAGATGAGCTCGTCACCGCTGATAACATCCTGTGCGACGGCGGTTAGCTCGGCGCTCGAAATTGCATGTTTCCCTCCTCTTGTCGCAAGCTCCGGGTCCGGCATGAAGACATACCTTGTAAACGAGCATGGTGGCGGTAGTTTTGTGAGTAGATCAACGAATGTGTAGAAGTGGGAATAGGTGGCGGAAGATATGTGCTGGTCGGAGAGAGGGCAAGCAGCAAGATCTGTTGTCTTTGAACGAAGGAAAAAGAGGGAGGGTTCAACGCTAACTGGTGGGGGCTTTGGAGGGGGCGCGGCTCAAGCCAGAAGCCTAGCAGAGCCCGACTGGAAGTAAAAGTTCATGCCTCAGGACAACTGGCTCCAGCCGGGCCCACACGCTAGCGCCGTGGATTTTGCAAGTTGAAATTATCGGCTTGCACAAGGCTCGCGACCCGACAACAGCTTCTCTCAACACCCCAAGCTCGCCGATAATCAAGAGGTATGCAGCGTCCATTCCCAGAGATGCCCTTCAGGTAGCCAAGGCGCAGCACTCATGCATTGCTCATTGCGAGCACCATGACACCGCTGCGCCCAGGATGGTCGAGCTGAAGAACCCTCTGTGCGCCATCCATCATGGCCGCCGGAAGGGCACTCTTTGCGCTCAGGAAGGCTCTTGAAGGCTAACATTCCCTGCGAGCAGATACCTTTAGCCGCCTCGCCGCTTGAGAATCTCCGCACGACACATTCGCCAAGATGAAGACCTCCGTCCTTAACGATGCGCTCAACGCCATCAACAACGCCGAGAAGGCTGGCAAGCGCCAGGTCCTGATCCGTCCTTCCTCCAAGGTCATCATCCGCTTCTTGCACGTTATGCAGAAGCACGGTACGTCGGCGCCCACACATTCCAAACAAGCGAGCAATCAGGATTCGGAAGACGAAACATGAGAGACCTATGGCAAAACTTCCACAACACCTCCACCGGGCTGATAACTAGGCAATGGTCTCAAAACTCCCCCACGACCTAAGCCCTTTAAGTGTCCGGAAGATTGAAATTGCCGAGGATCTTACACGTCTTCCGAATCCTGAAGTTGCACGTTTAATCAGCTGCGACAAACTTACTAACATATTCCCCCAGGCTACATTGGCGAGTTCGAGGAGGTTGACGACCACCGCAACGGCAAGATCGTCATCCAGCTTAACGGCCGCCTCAACAAGACCGGTGTCATCTCACCCCGCTACAACGTCCAGCTCAAGGACATGGAGCAGTGGGTGCAGAAGCTCCTCCCTGCCCGTCAGTTCGGTTTCGTCGTCCTGACCACCTCCGCTGGTATCATGGACCACGAGGAGGCCCGCCGCAAGCACGTTGCCGGCAAGATCCTCGGCTTCTTCTACTAGATACCTCAAGTGTATCTTGTGGCAGAAGTTTCAAGGGCGGCGTGAAAAAAGTTAGCTAGACCAAAATCCATCAAGCTTACTACCAATCTTGTGTCTCATGTGTATCAATTGAATGTGTGTCTTCAATAGTAGTCCATGAACTTTTCAATGATTGCTATTACTCCACATGCATGTATCAATTGACGTCTGCGGGTCTTGTTGCGTTTGTCTCAGAAATTGCTGCCCGATATGATCGACAAACGAGGCCAAATGTTGAGTCCGCATGTTTGCTCTCACATGTGCCATGGTTGTAAATCAGCAAGCTGCGATCACCCCTGAGTAGTGCAACTTGTCAATCTCAAAAGTCAGTGAGATATAAAATAATTTCGATTGGACCTCGATTCCACGATTCACGACCACGTGACGTAATCGCGAATCTTCACTTTCACTTAGAGCCTGCGCTCGCGGCCCTCATCCGTCCCCACAACATCACCAAACTCGTCAACCGCAAAGATGGTACTGGAAGCGATCTACGTCGTGCGTCACGGGGTAAGTCTTCCAATCCTATGTCACTTGAAGATGCGAGCAAACATGTCAGAGTGCGAGTGCGGCAGCTACGGCAACAGCATGAGTGCACGAATATTGAAAGCAACCGAGGTGCCTTCATTATGGCTGTCGCGAGATTACAGTACTGCTATGTGTGCTCTGTGGGTGGTACGCACATGAATGCATCGCTCAAGGTCTTGCGCACATGGCATTGCACGCCAGCACAGCGTGTCCGACGACAACTTCAATTATTGCGACAGAATACTGACATGAAATAGTTCCGTTCCAACTGGGTCGTTGATCCCGAAACTGGAGAGTACAACAGCACCGTTCGTTCACCGACAGGAATTCCCTCGGATCCAGCACTCGCCAGCTATGGCGTTACACAAGCCGAGCAACTGGCACAGCACCTCCTCGCCACCGACCCAACGATCGATGCCGTCTACTCAAGCCCGTTCTACCGCTGCATCCAGACTCTCGCACCATTCACCGCGGCTCGCACTGCACAGAACAGCAAGGACCCCAAGACTCTCAAAGCTCTTGTCAACCTTGAGGCCGGTCTGGGAGAGTTCTACGGACTCGCACGATTCGATCACCCGTCACCCGCCACCTACAACGTCCTCGCACAGCACTTTCCCGACAACCTCGCTCCGGAACAGAACCCCATCATCGTCCCCTCCACCAAAGGCGAGAGCATCCCCCAACTCCACGACCGCATCGCCTACTGCCTGGACGAGTTGATCAAACGCCTGGACGCCGACCCATCTGGCCCACGCACCCTTCTCATCTGCACCCACGCGGCCAGCATGATTGCCATCGGCCGCGCGCTGACCGGCAACATGCCCGAGGACGAGTGTGCCGAAGACTTCAACTGCTACACTTGCTCTTTCTCCAAATTCGCCCGCAAACCCATCGCAGACGCTTCTGAGAAAGAATCAAAACCCGACCCCAACGCCACTCAAAAGTGGGATTCAAGCAACCCGGACATCGTCCCCGACATCAACTGGCGCAACGGCCGCGGAGTCCAAGGTGGCTGGACGTGCGAGATCAACGGCGACTGTTCCTTCCTCGAGAACGGCGAAGAACGTGGATGGTAAGAAAAGAAACCCCCCTCCCCTCTCCCCAACTTCCCTCCAAAGCGTGCTGGCAACACGCTACGGTACCCCCATTCCCTCCAAAGTGTAAAAGTATCCCCCCAATCCATCCTCCCACCCATCTGTTGGAGCACACTCACGATTTTCCTTTGGTGAGCAAATAGGTCCTTCCAGATTGAAAAAGACCAATTCAGCGGCGGTGCTCTCTCCGCGGTCATCACTCACTGAGGAACAACACAAAAGCCCAACAACAAACATAATTCAAAGCGCAAAACGCAGTCATACAATTTCGCAGGCTTACGACCGCAATTCAAACAGGAAATTCTCTGGAGACGAATCTTTCCTCAAAGACCCGAACGCTTTCAACGATGCGAAGAACACGGCCGCCCTGCAGGTGGTGGATGAGCCTGTTGGGCCTGCTGCTGCTGTTGACGACAGGGCGGAGGACAAGTCACGGTTATGATTAGATACCCTTGAGGGAGAGCAAATTAGATGGTCTGGATGAAGCCTACGGTTGGAGCACTTTATTTTCGCATGGCGCTGCAAGTTGACGAAGGGCTGTCGGGATCGACACTTCATATTGCACGGTTGGCACACTGCATGCATGGCTGGCAAGTCAATACATCAACGCTTCATATAGATACTTGGTGAAAAACGATTCAAACACAATGATTGGACATGACGCTTTTGAAATATGAGCTACTAATTCTGTTCCTGGTTTTCGCTCAGTTCCTAATGACCCAACCAATGACGCCCTTTCGACCTTTGCTAAACTGTGCAGCTCAAGTCAAGACAGCCTCGTGTGTACCCATGACGCATTTAAGCGGCGGTGATGGCCTGGGTGCGGCGGGCACCACGCTGGCGGCTGGAAAGGTGCTTGGGGACAACCTTCTCGGGGGCCTTCTGGACAACCTCGGTGCCCTCAGTGAGGATCATCTCAATGTGGCAGGGGTTGGACATGTAAGGGTTGATCTGAATGGTTGTTAGTTGCAAAATCAGATATCTGGAAGGACATGGCATGACTTACGCGACCGTGGGCACGGTATGTGCGGCGGCGCTGCTTGGGAGCCTGGTTGACCTGGATGTGCTTGACAATGAGGTTGCTGGTGTCAAGACCCTTGGTGTCGGCGTTGGCCTCGGCGTTCTTGAGGAGCGAGAGAAGGAACTCAGCGCTCTTCACGGGCCAGCGGGCCTTGGAGACACCGAAAGCCTTGCCTTTAGGTTTACCAAATCAGTATCCGCATTTGAAGATGCCAATTCCCAATTCCTCGTTGTTTCTTTTTTTTCTTCATGGATTTCCTCCGGGTATCCCCAATATCCTTATGCATCCTCGCACATGGCTATAGGCAACACCCGTTTTCACGGGGCCTTCACGTACCTTGAGCAGTACGGCCAGTGCTCCCGGCATATCTCCTCATGGGGACGGCCTCAGCGTGACCCTTGACGTTCTCGAGGTACTGGAGGGCGCGGGTGACCTTCCAGCCGTTGATGGCCTGGGCGGTCTCGCGGGTGTTCTTGAAAGAAACACGGAGGTAGGAGCCGCGCGCGCGGGCGGACTTGGCCGACTCGATTTCGGTGGCGGCGTAACGGACCTGTAGGCGGGAGGCATTTGTTAGATTGGTGTTTTCGCGGTCGTCGGGGGTGGTGTATCGCAATGTCGCCGTCGTCCAAGGGTGGTATTCTCGCGACTGCGGAGACACTGGATACGAGCAAATCGCAAACGTACCATCTTGACTGAGTGCTGGGGTGTTAGTAGAGGATGGTATCGGAGTCGTGAGGTCGCAATCGGCGCTGTCAATCTCTGGCCGAACGCTTGCTCTTGCAAATCTGTGGGTTCGAGAATTGGAAGTCTTGGCTGGTCCGTGCACATCGCCAAAAAGTTGCTGGCTCAATACGGCCTAGCCGCGGGAGCTACCCGCTGGAAAAAGTCGCTGGACTTTGAGAGAAAGCTTCAAGCTTGAGGTCCGACTTTGCAGAGGCTGCGCGCATACGATCTCGCACCAGCACACTTACAACAACCCAACACACACCACACACACAATCAAAATGGCCTTCACACCGAGAGGAGGCGCACGTGGTGGCGACCGTGGCGGTCGCGGTGGAATGCGTGGCGGCCGTGGCGGCGGAGACAGAGGCGGACGTGGTGGTGGACGTGGTACGCATTTTGCGCTGCGATAGCAAACCTGCAAGCAGCAATGCTAACATCATACAGGCGGATTCGGCGGCGGTGACAGGGGTGGACGCGGCGGTGGACGTGGTCGCGGTGCGCCCAGAGGCCGCGGCGGTGACCGCGGTGGCCGTGGTGGTCCCCGTGGCGGTGCTGGCGCAAAGGGTGGTGCTAAGGTTATCATCGTAAGTTGCGATCAATTGATTACGATCAAACAAAGCAGAAGGCTGACTTTCACCCACAGGAGCCCCACAGACACGCCGGTGTTTTCGTCGCTCGCGGCAAGGAGGATCTCCTCGTCACCAAAAACTTGACCCCCGGTGAGGCCGTCTACGGCGAGAAGCGCATCAGCGTCGACACCCCCGGCTCTGGCGCAAACCAGGCCAACGGCGACGCACCCACATCCACCAAGACCGAGTACCGCGTCTGGAACCCTTTCCGTTCCAAGTTGGCCGCCGGTATTCTCGGTGGTATGGAGAGCATCTACATGGGACCTGGTAGCAAGGTTCTCTACCTCGGTGCTGCCTCTGGTACTTCCGTCTCTCACGTTGCCGACATTGTTGGCCCGACCGGAACCGTCTACGCCGTCGAGTTCTCCCACCGTTCCGGCAGAGATCTCGTCAACATGGCCACCCACCGTACCAACGTCATCCCCATTGTTGAGGATGCCCGTCACCCTCTCAAGTACCGCATGCTCGTCGGCATGGTCGACTGCATCTTCGCCGATGTTGCCCAGCCCGACCAGGCCCGTATCGTCGGTCTCAACGCCCACCAGTTCCTGAAGGTCGGAGGTGGTGTGGTCATCTCCATCAAGGCCAGCTGTATCGACTCGACCGCCTCACCCGAGGCCGTCTTCGCCCGCGAGGTCACCAAGCTTAGGGAGGAGCGCATCAAGCCTAAAGAGCAGCTTACTCTTGAGCCCTTCGAGAGGGACCACGCTATGGTCGCTGGTATCTACTCGAGGGCCGCTTAGATTTTTGGGAGCTTGACACGAGTACCTGTTGGGATGCGTTGTTAAACGCGGAGTCTATGGCGTTGATTGGCGCGCAAGGCCGGGACAATAAGTGCTTTCATGTCTTTGGTGATAGTTTTACCTGTACAACTTTTTTTTACCCTACGGATCGCTGCACTTCCAGTTTTATGGACGTTATCGGTCTTCATGTTGATACAGACGCATGAATGGATTCAAAGCACGGGTTCGACGGTCTGCCTGCGGATCAACGACATTTCAAATCAAGTGTAGTCTATTGAAACGCCGTGATTGAACAAATCGAAGGAACATCAAACTGCTTCTCGATCCCAATGATCAACGCGTATGGTGCTTGTTCCGCCTGCAATGCGAATGCGAATTGCCCTCTGTTGATTTGCTCGTTATCATGACCACTTCTTGTATCTGTTGCTTCAAATCCTCTCTGGCCAGCTTGTACGCGGCGCTGATTATACATCACATGTAGAGTAGAGTTTGATCAATTGCACACAACTTATCTTTTGACAGCAGCTCGGGATTCTGCGGCTTTTGTAATACATCAGTTGCAGGCCCGGAGCCCGTCTGTCAACGACACAATTTATCTGAATCTCGGCCAATCAGCTTCGATCAGCGACATTCACGTCGCTTGTATGAACAGACCCGGATTGCCAAGGGGAAGTTGAGGTATTCCTTTCCACTACAACCAGCAAGACGAGTTCGTGTCTTCAACTATAAACGCAACGATCAATGAGTACCTGCGGATCAACATTTCTCAAACGCTCCCTGCTGTCGAGCTTTGCTGATACTGCCGCCTTCCGGGTCAGTCGCTCACCACACCTCCGCCACCGCCCATTCCGTTTGGGAAATAAATCATACATCGGCACCATGGCCAAACCACAAAATACAGGCACCGTTGCAAATGGAGCGCAACACGCTCAAATAAGCACTGCGGCGCCCACCCCTGTGCAGGGAGATCTCAACAACACATCGTCGATGCGACAGATTGAAGAAGTCCACGCCAATCCGGAGTTTGCTTTCCGCTCACTGGCTATCCCTACTGAGGAGGACGACCCCGATACTTTAGCCAAATATCGTCCTTTTCTTCTTGATGGCGAAGTGGCAGCACAGGATTGGGTCGCGAAGCTGGAGCTGGCCACTGCGACGGAAATGTCATATAACGACATTGCAAAAACTGGCGAGAGACTAAAAGTACTGGTCTTGTATGGAAGTCTGAGAGCACGGTGAGTCTTCGGTTGGCGGATTGCCTGACCGCTGCGCCGTACTGCTGCCGTCGGTTCGGTATCGACCGACAACGAAACTGACGTTATTCAGATCCTACTCGAGACTGCTTGCCTTCGAGATCTGTCGCATCCTCTGGCGTCTAGGCTGCGATGTTCGCGTCTACGATCCTACCGGCCTGCCCATGAAAGATGACGTGGGACAATCTCATCCCAAAGTCCAAGAGCTACGCGATCTAAGCCGATGGAGTGACGGTCATTTCTGGGTGTCGCCTGAACAGCATGGAAACTTGGTACGTAAAGCAGACCGCGGTCTCCTCTCTCATTGAAGTCTCCGTCAAGCTAACGAACCCGCCCTGTCAGACCGCTGTCTTCAAAAACCAAATCGACTGGATTCCCCTCTCAACCGGCAGCGTGCGGCCCACCCAAGGCCGAACTCTAGGCCTGGCAATGGTCTCGGGCGGCTCGCAATCGTTCAACACAGTCAACAGTCTTCGAATCCTCGGCCGCTGGATGCGAATGTTTGCAATTCCGAATCAGTCCTCTGTTCCTCAGGCATACAAACTCTTCACTGACGAGGACGCTGCTGAGGGAGGATCGAGGCTCATGGAGGGAGGCAACAGGGACCGCTTGGTCGATTGTGCCGAGGAGTTCGTCAAGTACACCATCTTGATGCGTCCTCATTTCGGGCTTATGGGTGATCGGTTTAGCGAGAGGAGTGAGCGGAGGGTGAAAGAGGCGAAGCTTGCTGAGGAGGCTAAAGGGGCGAAGCGGGAGATGTGAGGCGTCTGAAGTACATAAGTGCTTTGTTGTAGATCGTGCCCATTATTAATTCGCATAACAGCATACCGAGAGACTCGCCATGTAGGCCAACGAGCGCTTTCGGAAATCTCAAACGGTCTTTAGAATCTTGATGCGATCAGCGTTCGTTCCCGATTGAAGTGTTGCACTCCATTTAGTCACTGCTAGACATTGACCGCGAAGCCAGCGTCAACGTACTCGATAGGAGTCAAGAGTCAGAAATCAAGACTTCAACGAGGAAGAGTGGACGGGGTCTGGTTTGCCTCGAACAGCCAGATCGAATGTCATCGCAGGTCACCCGATACATGATGTGCGATCTTTGACAGATACAAAGAGCTTCTTTGTATCCTGATATACGATGATAGACTATCGCAGGCCGCGTCGTGGGCAGCGGAAGTGATACGTCTAGTATTCACCCCAACCCCAACCCTAAATGCATATCTAGAGAGCACAGTGCAATGTAGCTTGGGTAGGAGTATAACATCGGAATCGTATCTGCTAGGTGGGAATGCGGCCGCAAGTCATATCAGGCTGTGACGGGATGGGCGGAATTCAGAGTCAAGTGAAAGGCGTTGGTCAGTGAGAGAGTATATGGAGTATTGTACATTTGAAATGGATCAATAGATGGAACAATGGATTGTATCATTATATATTGTTGTTGACGTCCAGCGCCTTAAGACATTACAACTCGAATCGAGTGAGTGATCTGGTAGATCGGATCGTTGAACTTACCTCAACTTACCTTCTTTCGCAACAGTCATGTCGAGTAAAGCATCAAGCCCACTATCTGCTTCCGCGATTCCGGCTCCGCGTCGTTCTCGATTGCATGGTCGGCAGAGCCAAACCACTGCGGTTCTTCGGGCTGACATTCGACATCGCGGTCATCGGCGTAGCGACAATGATGTTCTCGCCCACATCCTCCCCCTCGGATTCCCAAGGTTCACCAAACAAGCTGTCATCCATCGACGCCTCTTGAAATTGACACTCGTCAAACGACACAGACTTGGATCGAGTGCGGGAGGCAGGCCCATCCGATCCAGGGCTGCTGTTCACGAGGCCGGAGGTCTTGAAACTGGCGTTGCGTGAAATAACGATGGGAGATGGGCGACGCTTGTGGCGGGGAGCGGTGTTGGACATCTCCACATCGCCGTCTTCGTCATCGGCAATCTCCTCACCGTAGACTACTGATTGCTGGCCGAGGCGGGTGGAGCGGCGCAAGACAGGTGGCTCATAGGTGCTCTCTGCCGCGTTGGTGTGGTTCAGTTGAGTGTTCCACTGCGATTCGTTCTGGGGGCCAAAGTCGGGCACATTTCCGGTACCGTTGTAGAAGTTGTTATCGAGGTTGTAGTTGAAGTCAAAAGGGATCGTCTGGTCAATCGGAGCTTGAGCCACCAGGCTGTTAGCACGAGAAATGGAGCGTGTTGTAAGCATGACATAGCCGTCGCCCTTTTTGTCGTCGCCGATGTCGTCTTCGTCGTCTTCGTCCTCATCGATGGCAGCATTGTGAGAGGGTCCCGGTCCGCGTCTTTTGAGTAGTAGTGCAGCGCTGTTCTTGACATAGGCTCCACAAGTACAGCTGGGCCGACCAAACTTGGCCTTGATCAAGACACTGGGGTCGTACTTGTAGTCGGGATGAGCCTCTCTATGTTTTCTGGCTTCTTCTTTCGCCATCTTGACGTACCTGGCATAGGTCTCATCATTTTCAGCCTTGTGCTCGTTCCATGCCGCGCCCGCCGTTCTGCACGTGTTAGGGTTGTCTTTACCTCGCTTCTCGCCCAAGGAAGTAACCTGATCAGATCCAAAGTCGGCTTTGAAAAGCATGAAAGAGTTGGCAGGACGGGGTACTTTAGCAGCTTTAACAGCCTGAGCAGCCGGACATCGGCATGTCTTGACGGTAGCGGCCTTGAGGTCTGATGATCTACCTCCTTTCTGTGATTGCTTCTTTGGCTTTGAAGCGGTGCCCTTCGTCTGTTTGATCTTACGACCTGAAACATGGAAGTCAACAGATTCGCGACTGACGGGGCGGGGTCCACTGTCGTCGCCAATGGCACGGTGCTTGGCCTGTTCTTCACCGTAGACACCCGGCCCATACTTACGCTTGGTCTTGCCAGTCGACGGGCGACTCGGCTCGGGCATTTGGGTGTTCTCTACGAAAGGAAGGGCGTTGTAAGGAGTGAAAGTGGGCATCTGCGGTTGCGCGGGTATCAATGCAGGATCGAGGGGGATGTGCCAGCCTACCGAAGGGTGGTATGCGTAACCTGGTGGAGGTGTGAATGTAGGCGCAGCCTGGTTGAACGTTGAGGCAAAGGGCGGGGGGTTGTATGGCTGTTGCGTAGAGACCGGCTCTTGAAGCTCGTTGAGAGACGTGTCAGGAAATCCACTGCTCTCGTTGAATATCTGGTTGGAATCCCAATTCATGTTGATGAGTTCGTCGGGGTGCAGATTATTGAGGTCAAGATCGAGGAGGTCCTCATAGTTGTTAGCTTGGTCCGCCATGTTGAATAGCTGACCTGGATTGTTTGTGTTGCCGTTGTTCATTGAAGGCGCGTTTGGAAAATGGCAGATCAGGGAGAGCGTTCCAGACGCTCGTGTGTATTGTGAAGGAGAGGAAATACGAGATGAAAGAGGGACTCGACATTGTAAACGAGAAGGGGCGAATTGCATATATGGCTGAAGCTCTTTGTGCTGTAACTTTTCAAATGGAGCATTGTCTTGGACACGAATATAGGTTTGATACAAAGGAGGTTGATATCGCTTTATATGATCAAAGGAATAGCTCCCACGACATTGTGATAGTATAATGGAGTCGACCAGAAGACCGGACAAAGACTGTCCAGAGAGACGCCCATTGTTCTCCCTGCCCGGAGAGGATGGCAGTGTCATTGACAGATCGCAGAATGATCTCTCTGCAAGACGGATCGCTACTATGTCTATTCATCAGTTAGCTGATGCTCTCCAATGTGTTCAAGCCAAAGTGAGATGGTAATGGGTGTTGTCAGAAGGTCTCCAAGCAGTGTATCGACATAATGTGTTCCGATCAGGTCTGTGATAAAAATGCATAGTCTCATCATGTTAAAGGTGGATGAAAGAAAGTTCAACGTACCATTTTGTGTCTGAAGTAGACGTGTCGCCATTTAGCGGTTAGTATCCAGTAAATCGAGTGCATCATCGCCACACCGAGCGGCGCATTGTCCTACAGACAGCAGAGACATCTTAGCCGCTGAGAAGTATATTACTCGTTGGCTGCGGTGCGTCTGGCGCCGGGGGGTTGTGAGATGATGTGAAGAGGAAGGGAGAAAGCACGGATTGGAAGAGAAAGTCATGCGGAAATCTCGGAGTGCGGCGCGCTCGGACTCTCGGGAGAGACGGGAGATGCTACGGAAGGCTACAAGTGGCAACGGCCACATCGAATTAGACTCCAAGTGATCAGACCGCCGCACCAACATCGCGACCAGAAGAACAAGCTCAAGTCGCAATTAAATCTCTTCTGGTAGACTGATCGCATTCAACCAGGACAGAATCACGAACCGACAGCTCACACCAGGAAGATTCCTGGAAGAACCCAATATCCAACCAGGCTTGCCACCAAACGGACACATTCTATTTCTCACATCGAGCACAAATACTACATTCAATCTGGACTGAACCTGTCATGGCATCCATCATCGGTCTCATAAATCGGCTTTTACCGTTTGCCACTCCCGGAACACCACTTCTGCAAGACCTCGTACATCTAGGCGCCATCTGCACGATCCTCTACTATGCGCCACAAATACAACACTGGGCTCAGGAACGACAGCATCAACATGTTGCAGCGGGAGGCGACACAGCCGTTGATACAGCACCAGTAGGGGACGTGCCTAACGTACCACACGACGACAATGTGCCGAGAGATAACGCCCGTGCTTTCAACGACGCCGCCGACCAACACGCACCTGTAGACGACTTTGAGAACGCACAATTCAACGACCAGCCAGAGGACAACGCAAATGCACACATCCAGGAAGGCCAACCGGGCCCTGCAGGACCAGCTAATACGCCGGCGCATCGAAACGTAGGAGCGAAGAAGGCAAAGTCACTCGCTCGCAAGGACCAACGGAGAGCCTACAACGAGTTTATGCGTTCTCAGGGCGATGCGCAGCGTGCCGAAGAGGCCAAGGGTGCTGCGGAGCGAGAGGCTGCAATTGCTGCTGAGAAGGAGAGACGCAAAGCTGCTGCTGCTGCGGTGGAGGCTAAGAAGGCGAAGGAGCGCGAGCAGAAACGCGAGGCTGAGAGGAAGCAGAGGGAAGATGAGATGAAGTCTCGGGAGCTGGCCATCAAGCTTGTGAGAGAAGCGTTGGATACCGACGGCTTGTGCGATCTATTCAAGGTGGCGAGGCAGGTTGGAGGAGATACAGATGAGGAGTGGGTGGAGAGGATCCTCAGAGCGAGTGACTTGGTTGGGATGAAAGATGGAGTCCTTACCATGATCACAAGTGTTGGCTGGGCGGCGCGTATCAGCCAGCAAGACGTACGAAAACTTTACGAGAACGCTGCGACGCAGGATGTTAGCGACGAGAGCGGCGCTATTGGTTATGATCGGTTGGGAAGCATGTTCGAGACGATTCTGAGAGAGCGTGCTGTGACGGCTTGATGAGAACTAAGATAGATTATGACATGAATGACGTGATGGTACACAAAGACTTTCCGCCAGACAACGACACTCAGTGACCAACACGATGTGCAGTACCAAGGCGGTTGTAGTAGCATGCTGGTCGTACGTATGCAACGTGGTGATTCACATATATATAGCAGACTTGCAAGAGACATGATGGGATGTCCCGACTTGTTAATTACGATCGAGGCCGCGGTGCGGGATAGCTACGTCGTACTCAAAGACAGCCGGAGTGTTCTTCTCGTCTCGCACAGAACATGGTCATCTGTAGAGGACCAAGCTGCGTCCAGCTCAAGATCTCCAAATTAAATCGTGAGACCGAGCGAGGCAAGAGACAGTTATACAGAATGGGAATGACTGCCAGAAGCAGTGAGAAATCTCCCTACACAGTCGATGATGCTTGCATGCGTATGCTAGCGCCAGGCGATGCTATGTGATCGGATCCTGGGCTCGTGGGCTCAGAAGATGCTTCTTCTTTGTGAAGTGTCGTAGATAGAAAGAAAGCGATTTCACTTCGCGTGCGAATTCTTTGATCCCCCGAGACCACCGAAGACCGAGCCCGTCGTTCTCACGTATTCGCCCAGCCAGCCAAGAATCTACGCCGACTTCGCCCGAGCCGCCATGTCATCGCCTCGGCTTTAGGGCCGGTCAGACAACCGTGATAATGGCGTCTCGCTATGCGACGAAGTGGCTCAGGAGTACAAGACTCCTTCGATGTCGATGACACTCCGAACGCGAGGACTCCTAGAATCAAGCGATCATGGCTAACCACGAAGTACCTCCCATTGCGGCACTCTTCCAGGTAGTCTTTGACCAGAAGGTGGGGTGAGTTTTTGAGTGCGCCAGCAACCGCCAGGCAGACGTGTGTCGTAGCATCATTGCTAATCTTTGCCAGGTACTCGATAGCCTGGAAACAGACTCGCTCCGACACAAACCTGGACGGTGTCGAGTACCAATGCCTCCCATCTGGACTGCATAGCGTCCGCGAGGATGTGGTCTATTTCATTCACGGCGCATACGCTGGAGTTAGCTCTTTCGTTCAAGAAGAGGCGGACAAAGAACATCGTAACGCGAGCTTCGTCGCTGTGGGCGCACTGGTGCCGCTGAGCTACGGCAGACTGGGAAAGAGTTGGTTACACGTGGAGGCACTGAGGTCATTGGCGAAAGCCATTATCAGAAACCAGGACGACAAGAAACCACTGGAGGCATACTGGGACGAACATGGCCATCATGAAAGGAGCAACGGAACTGCGTCACCGACAGCCAAAAGGTCCTCAATTTCTGGTGAACACAAAGGAAAGCGGGAGTCGTCCGATGCTACTGGTATTTTTGCAGTAGATGAGGCTATGCCAATGGATCATCCTGCCCTATCCATGACTACGCTCGTCACAACATTCGGTCCGCTGCTATTTCCCTTATACAGACAAGCGCTTCTCCGAAAGCGTATCTTGCTATTGGGCAATGCGCCTGTACAGGAGACTTGCAATCTTGGTAAGCCAGTTCTCGCAGTCGCATGTAGATCTCTAACTAACAGATCATCAGTGTACGACCTCTCCGTCCTGTCCAACGTTCCGCAATCGCTTCAGGACTCCGTCTCAACTGAAAATGGAAGGGCGCAACCACAGGCTCTCTTCAACGTTGGTGTCTTCGACATAACAGAATTGGAAAAACACGAGGAAGGCTGGATCGCGTGTACCACCGACGCTATCCTGGGAGAGAAGAAAAAGCTCTATGACATGCTGGTAGAATTACCATCTAAGGACACTGCGCTCTCACGGAAAGCCTGGCCAACGCTGCGGACATCAAGTGGAGAGATTATGAAAGCGACTCAGCGCGACCTCCGCCGATACACTTCTTTGTGCAGAGAGCTGAGGAGGGTTCAACGCGGCGCAAGTTCTCAGCGGCCATACCATGACACTGAACCCGAAGCTTTGGAGAGTGACGATGAGGAGACAGCACCGCTTGTTCGACCTTCGGCGCAAACGCCTGGCCATTACGATGACGACGACAACGCAGGGAAGGTCACAGAGACAGATACCGTGGAGCCTGAATCATGGAGTGCCATGGCATACAAGTCGTTCATGTGGTGGGCTTCCGCGGCAGATATGGAGGCTTGGGAGGAAGATGAAATATCATTCGACCGAGCCCTACTCGACAACCTGCCTAATACTGACAACATCATGGGTACAAATCAGGGCGCGGCCACCGAGCATAGCGACGATGATAACCTCGACCGCACACGAGAAGCACAGAAAGTCGCATCGATACTCGTCGCTTATTTCCATCGCGTGACCGAAGCTATTCTCTGGACTCTGGCAAACAATATTGAACACGCGGACGACAACACCGAAGAGGGTTACGACGAAGACGCCATCTACATCTCGAGCGACGACATGCGACGAATTGGAGTCGATGCTTGGAACCCAAGGGATCGTGAGTTTGTACAGGACTCGATCAGGTCGTATTTCAAGAGGGAAGCCGTGATCGAGCAGGATGGCATTAGCATGTGCGGCGTACGTTTCTGCTGATGCAAACCGTTTTCATGCATCTTACACCGCATGGCGACGTCGCATGGCTTCTAACGTCGAAATGCTGTGGGAATGGAACTTCTGAGAGTCCGGCTATTCCATACAGCCGAAACAGCACCGTATGTACACAACGGTGAACAACCTCGAGCACATCCAACAGTGCTTGTGAACACACTGTTGCATGTCTTAAAGATGCCGGAATTGCACTGCCCGAGGACCTCGAGCTGGTCTGAGCCTCCACTTCCGCCAATGGCTACATGTTCAAGGGACATCTCGAAAATTTTGCATAGGGGATCAAGTCCTGCATACCACGGAGACCATTCTTCCTCCGGATGTTTTCAAGCCTCTCTTGTGATCAGCACGGCAGTTAAAACCAAGCTTTCGGCACTTGACCATTAGCGTCGGCCGGGTAAACGTCGCCGAAGCCTTTTGCTTAAGTCAGCTCACGCCAATACCAGAGAAAGCTTCGCTGAAATTTGTCTCAGTCGTTCCGTAAACTTTGCTAAATGCTACCCGAACAAATGTGAGACCATCCGTGCGCTGTTCTACGCAGGGGTATCTAGATGCGACGACCAATCGATTGTTCTGTCGGCCTGGACCCGTTCCACGCTGGTCCAGTTTGGTAGTAAAGGTAAGCCTGTTTCTTCAATAATTTATCTACATCTCGTACTTTTCTTCATTCGTCCGTGTACGAAAGACGACGGGCCTCTATATCCAAAGAGTGCTGTTACAACTTGAACAACCGCGACAACGCAAAGCCAGCCCAAAACTGGATCCAGACAATCACACACTGGAAGACAACGCTTTACGATCTGGGCCACATGGCCGTAATGGAAGCCCCCTCACATGAGGAGCCTCAGATGCTCAGCAGGATGTCTTCAGACGATTCTTCGACCGCAGTGGGCTCCACTAGAGATCGGTTAGATATTGCCGGAGACTCGAATCCGAACGTCAACCGGGCATCCATGCAGAGCACCAGATCACTAGACGACATGGTTTCGCTACCTCGCGAGATCCTGGTAATCGGCGTCATCAGCCTGGCGCAATTCACGACTCAGGTGGGATTGGGCCAGGTGCTCTCCATCCTGCACATCATTGCCGCCGACTTTGGCGTCACGGAGCCGGGGATCAAAGCGTGGCTTATCGCTGGCTACAGCCTTACCGTCGGCACTTTCATCTTGGTTTCTGGCCGCCTGGGGGATGTTTTTGGCTACAAGAAGATGCTGGTCATCGGCTACATCTGGTACGCGTTCTGGTCCATGGTGGCGGGACTTTCGGTCTACTCGAACTACGTACTGTTCATCTGGGCTAGAGTGCTGCAAGGGATTGGGCCCAGTATTCTGCTCCCCAATGGTCTGGCGTTACTTGGAGTTCTCTACAGTCCCGGGAGACGCAAGAACATGGCGTTTGCCGTGTTTGGAGGCGTTGCTCCCGGTGGTTCGGTCATAGGATCTACGTTCGGCGGGATCTGCGCGCTTGCATGGTGGCCTTGGACTTTCTGGAGCTCTGCCATCGTCCTCGCCATAATCGCTGCGGTTGCTGCTTGGGCGGTGCCCGATCCACCCCGGAAGGTGGACATCAGCGAAAAGTCACACTTCGAAGTCCTCAAAATGTGCGATCCGCTCGGCGCTCTAGCGGGTGTCACCGGACTTGTCCTATTCAACTTTGCGTGGAACCAAGCCCCTATCGACGGATGGAATGCGCCACATGTGATCGTAACGCTTATCTTGGGTCTCCTCGTCATCGGGGGATTCTTCTACATCGAACTACACGTCTCTTCCAACCCGCTCATCCCATTTGACGCCCTGAACGGCGATACTGCATTCGTGCTCGGCATCATGGCCTGCGGCTGGGGAGCTTTCGGCATCTGGGTCTACTACCTCTGGCAGCAACTCGAAGTCCTTCGCGGCGCCTCTCCACTCCTCGCTTCAGCATACCTAACACCCCTCATCCTCTCGGGTGTTGTCGCCGCTCTCACGACGGGCTTCTTGTTCAGCTACATCCGTCCTCCATGGGTCATGATGATGGCGATGATAGCCTTCCTCACCAGCTCCATCCTCGTTGCGACCTCGGCGCCAAAACAGACGTACTGGGCGCAGATTTTCGTGACTTGCATCGTTGCGCCGTTCGGCATGGACTTGTCGTTCCCTGCCGCTTCACTCATACTTTCGAATTCTGTTTCTAGGGAGCATCAGGGCGTGGCGGCCAGTTTGATCAACACTGTTGTGAACTACTCGATCTCGCTGGGACTCGGATTTGCTGGGACAGTGGAGGTGAATGTCACGAAAGGCGATGGCTCGTTTGGCGATACGTTGCACGGGTATCGCAGTGGTTTCTATATGGGCATTGGTCTTGCCGGGCTGGGAATTTTCTTGAGTTTCGTATTTGTTTTGAAGAGCTATTGGAAGGATCATACAGATGCGAGGGCGAGGGCTTTGGAGGAAAAGTCTGGCTTACCGGGGGCTTGAGGAACTTACAGTTATCTATGAATTGTGTCTAGGTACCTCTTACGAAGCATGGAATACCATTCACAGCCATTGTAAGCCCACCTTTGACACTGGCAGAACTGAACTTTGATGTCGCTTTGATTGATCCGATGTCATCAAAAGGATGGGTTTCACTTACCATTCTGTGCTACGGTCACGCGGCAGAAGCCCACTGGAACGTCAGAATAATCCGAAACAATTAGAAGCAAGAGCATTTGCAGTCTTGGTCGTAACGATCCATTCGTGTGGAGCCGAAGAGGTTGATCTACGTCAAAGCCGTCTGTGGCCGACATCGGCCGACACAGCCATGACATGCCACTTCGGTTCACGAAATTTGGAGGGGAAGCTCACAACCACACCGCAATCGAACGGAATAATTGAAGCAAAAATGTCCGAATATAACATTGTCGTCTTCGCTGGTGAGTACTGGTCTTGCCCTAAAGATGCTTGAATATCCCCGCTAACAATTGATAGGTGACCACTGCGGTCCTGAGGTACAGTTGACCGAGCAATGCCCATTGGCAGCATAACATGTACTGACACGTCTCCCCTAACGAAAGGTCACCGCTGAGGGTGTGAAGGTACGAACAGCGCAACTCAGATACATTGGAACTGTCTGACACGCTATTCAGATCCTTCGTACTATTCAGGAGCACACCGACCTCAAGTTCAACTTCCAGGACCATCTCCTCGGCGGCGTATGTCTGCCCTCAAACCCTCAAACCCCAGACGCATTCACTCACATTCAACAGGCCTCCATCGATGCTACCGGCGAGCCTTTGACCGACAAGGCTCTCGAGGCCGCAAAGGCCGCCGACGCGGTCCTCCTCGGAGCCATTGGCGGTCCCAAGTGGGGCACCGGCAAGGTACGACCTGAGCAGGGCATTCTCAAGCTGCGCAAAGAAATGGGCACCTACGGAAACCTTCGCCCCTGCTTCTTCGCCTCCGAGTCTCTCGTCGACAGCTCGCCCCTCAAGGCCGAGGTCTGCCGCGGCGTCAACTTCAACATTGTCCGCGAGCTTACTGGCGGCATCTACTTCGGCGAGCGCACAGAGGACGACGGTAGCGGCTACGCCTGCGACACAGAGCCCTACCACCGCCACGAGATCGAGCGCGTTACCCGCCTCGCTGCCCACCTCGCTTTGGCCGAGAACCCTCCCGCGCCTGTCTGGTCGCTCGACAAGGCCAACGTGATGGCGACAAGCAGGCTGTGGCGCAAGGTCGTGACTGAGGTCATGGAGAAGGAGTTCCCTCAGCTGAAGCTGGGCCACCACCTGATCGATTCGGCTGCCATGCTGATGGTCAAGAACCCGCGTGCCCTCAACGGTGTCATCGTCACCAGCAACCTGTTCGGCGACATCATCTCCGACGAGGCCTCCGTCATCCCCGGCTCTCTCGGTCTCCTGCCCAGTGCTTCTCTGACCGCATCTCCCGACGGAAAGAGCAAGTGCAACGGCATTTACGAGCCCATTCACGGTGAGTTACTCTTCTCGAAACGAACAAATGTCCGTGACAAGTATCGGTGGTACTAACGCATCACAGGCTCCGCCCCCGACATCTCAGGCCAAGGCATCGTCAATCCCATCGCCACAGTCCTGTCCGTCAGCATGATGCTCAAGTACTCTCTGCAGCAGCCCGAGCTGGCCAGCAAGGTCGACCAAGCCGTCAAGATCGTCATTGACAACAACATCCGCACCAA
>Ga0265780_10000266_pt1 | contig 80992 bp, 71 predicted proteins | sample P1T30metagenome_FD_192432 | JGI IMG/M metagenome (GOLD analysis project Ga0265780, IMG submission 192432) | Plant litter microbial communities from East Loma Ridge, Irvine, California - P1 T30 | ecosystem: Environmental > Terrestrial > Plant litter > Unclassified | place: USA: California...
GGCGCCGGCGCAGCATCCGCGGGCGCCGCCACCGCCGCGGGCGTGGGCGTGGGCGCGGGCAAGGCATCGGCGATGCGCGCCCCCTTCAGCAGCAGGTCGCCGGTCTCGATCACGCCATCGTCGGCAAAGGCGAGCGCGCGCTCCAGCACGTTCTCCAGCTCGCGCACGTTGCCGGGAAAGGCATAGCCCTGCAGCGTGGCCAGCACGCCGGCGCCGAGGCGGGCGCCGTCCGGCCCCGCCAGGCGCGCCAGGATGGCGTCCACCAGCAGCGGCAGGTCGTCCAGGCGCTGGCGCAGCGGCGGCAGCGTCAGTTCGATCACGTTCAGGCGATAGAACAGGTCCTGGCGGAACTGGCCGCCCTCGACCAGCTTGGCCAGGTCCTTGTGCGTGGCGCTGATGATGCGCACGTCGACCGCTTCCTCGGCCGTGGCGCCGATCTTGCGCACGCGCCGCTCCTGGATCGCGCGCAGCAACTTGACCTGCATCGCCAGCGGCAGGTCGGCCACCTCGTCCAGCATCAGGGTGCCGCCATGGGCCGCCTGGAAGAAGCCGTCGCGGTCGTCGCCGGCGCCGGTAAAGGCGCCCTTGCGGTAGCCGAAGAACTCGGCTTCCATCAGCGCCTCCGGAATCGCGCCGCAGTTGACGGCCACGAAAGGCTTGCCGGCGCGCGCACTCTGGGCGTGGATTTCGCGCGCGGCCAGTTCCTTGCCGCTGCCGGATTCGCCGTTGATGGCGATCGGCGCCTGCGAGCGCGCCAGGCGCGCGATCTGGGTGCGCAGCGCCTGCATCGCCTGCGACTGGCCGATCAGGCGCGAACCACCCTGCGCCGCCGGGTCCTGCGCCGCCGGCCTGGCGGCCGGGTCGGACAGCTTCAGGGCCGAGCGCACCATCGCGCGCAGATCGTCCAGCACCACCGGCTTGGACACGTAGTCGAAGGCGCCGGCCTTGAGCGCGACCACCGCGTTCTCGGCGCTGCCGTAGGCGGTGATCACGGCGATCGGCGTGCTGCGATGACTGGCCGCGACCTCGCGCACCAGTTCCAGCCCGAGGCCGTCCGGCAGGCGCATGTCGGTCAGGACCAGCGCATAGTCTTTCGAACCCAGCAGCGAACGCGCTTCGCGCACGGTGGCGGCGCTGTCCACGTCCAGGCCCATCTTGAGCAGGGTGATCTCGAGCAGCTCGCGCAGGTCGGCTTCGTCGTCGACCACCAGGATGCGGGGTGAGCTCATGCTTGTTCCGTGTCTCTATATATATGTTGTGGTCAGGCCGTCGCCGCGAACGTGATCACGAAGCGGCCGCTGGCCGGGCCGGCCGCGCCACCGGCGTGCTCGGTCCGGTACTCGTAGTCGAGCATGGCGCCGTTGTTCAGGCACAGCTCGCGCGCCAGGTACAGGCCCAGGCCGGTGCCCTTGCTGGACGTAGTATAGAAGGGCTCGAACAGGTGGGCGCGCACTTCCGGCGTGATCCCGGGACCGTCGTCCTGCACGTGCAGCTCGACGCGGCCGGTGGCGTCGAGCACCGGGAACACGCGGATGCTGGCCGGCGCCCCGCTGGCGTAGCGCACCGCGTTGCCGAGCAAATTGACCAGCACTTCGCGCAGGTGCAGGCCGTCGAAGCGCACGCTGCGCGCGCCCCCTTCGCCTACGCCGGCCGCGCCGACCCAGACTATATCACCGCGCAAGCCCTGGGTTTCCGTGAACTCGGCCTGCAGCTCGGCCAGGAAGGCGGCCAGCGGCACCGGCGCGCCGCCCGGCTGCACCTTGCGTGACAGTTTCAGGATGTCCTCGACCATGCGGTTCACGCGCAGCACGTTGTCGTTCACGATGCGCAGCAGGCGCGTCTCGGCCGGGCCGTGCAGGTCTTCGGCCAGGAGCGAGGTCGCATGGCCGATCGCCGACAGCGGGTTCCGGACCTCGTGCGCGATGCTGGCGGTCAGGCGCCCCATCGAGGCCAGCTTGAGTTGCTGCGCCTGGTTTTCGATGGCGCTCACGTCCTGCATGAAGATCACGCTGCGCTCGACCACCTCGTCGCCCGCGCTGGTCGACGTATCGACGCGCGCGAAGCGCAGCTTCAGGTGCACGGGCTGGTCGAGCCGGCCGCGCACCGCGCCTTCAAGCTCGCTCCAGCGCTTGATCGTGACAAAAGCCGCGCCGTCGTCCTCGACGACGGCGCCGGCGGCGATCCAGGCCTCGAAGGCATGGGCCACCGGCTCCAGCGCGGGGGCGCCGGCCAGGCGGAAGGCGTGGCCGTCGCTGTCGGCCTCCAGCCCGAGCATGCGGCGCGCCGCCGGGTTGCCGGAAAAGACGTGGCCGTCGCGGCCGATCACCAGGATGCCGTCGTCGACGTCGTCGACCACGATGCGGTAGACCGCCTGCTGGATGCGCAGGTCGGCGCCGCGCTGGGCCGCCAGTTCTTCCTGGCGGATCAGCTTCGCGGCCAGCCGGTTGACCACCACCACCAGCGCGAAGAAGGCGGCCCCGCTCATCCCGGCCTGCATCAGCGGCGGGTCGTCCAGGTAGAGGAAGATGCGCCAGGTGCTCTCGCCCAGCACGAACAGGGTCGCCAGCGCGGCCGCGAACATCGCGAACAGCAGCGGCGCCAGGATCGCGGCGCCGGCCAGCGGGAACAGGTACAGCAGCGCGAAGCCGCTGCGCATGCCGCCGGCGGCCAGGTACAGGATCGAGATGAAGCCGATGTCGGCCAGGATCTGGCAGGCCAGCTGCGGCACGAAGCGGTGGCGCCAGAAGCGCGCCAGCGCGGCGAACAGCAGCGCCCAGGCGACGTAGACCGCGCAGGTCCCGACGTAGCCGTCCAGGCGTTCATGGCCGGGGTCGAGGCTCAGGTACAGCAGCAGCACCGCCGTGATCACGATGCGCGTGACGGTGAAGGTCTGCAGCGAGCGCCAGAAGGTCGCCCGCGCGGCGGCGGGAAGGGACGGCCAGTACGCCATGCGGCGGCTTAGCCGGGCTTGCGCAGGGAAGGCTGCCGGGCGTGCGCCGGGCTGCAGTAGTCGCGCCCGTTCACGTGCACCGATTCCGATGCCGGGTAATACAGGCCGCACTCGGCGCAGCAGGCCATGGGCTCGGTCTCGTCGGGCACGCGCTGGTAGCCTGCTTCGCCGCCGCCCTGGCGCGGGTCGGGCCCCATGCTGGGCGCGGGCGGCGCCATCATCGCGCGCACCTTGCTGCGTACCGCCATCACCACCACGATGACGAGCGCAATCCAGAATAACAGTCGCGTCATGTGAACCCCCGGTGCAGAACGACTTCAAGGACAAAACGGCTGCCGACATAGGCCAGCGCCAGGGTGGCGAAACCCGCCAGCGTGAAACGCAGCGCGGTCTTGCCGCGCCAGCCGCGCCAGCGGCGGCCGGCCAGCAGGGCCGCGAACAACAGCCAGGACAGCAGCGCGAACACGTTCTTGTGGTCCCAGCGCAGCGCCTTGCCGAACACCTGTTCCGAGAACACGACGCCCGACAGCACGGTCAGGCTGAGCAGCACGAAGCCGATCGCGATCATCCGGAACAGCAGCTTTTCCATGGTCAGGAGGGCCGGCAGCTGGTCGATCGCGGCGCCCAGCACGCCGGGCTTGGCGCTCCGGGTATGCAGGCGCGCCTCCTGCAGCGCCATCAGCACCGCGTGGAAGGCGGCGATGGTGAGCGTGCTGTAGGCCATGACGGCGACCGCGACGTGCCAGCCGAAGGCGGGCGTCTGCGACTGCACCGGCATCAGGCTGCCGGGGAACAGCGGCGGCAGCGCGGCGGCGATGGCCGCGCACGGCATCACCATGCGGCGCAGGCCGTCCAGCGCGAAATTGCGGTTCTCGAGCCAGTAGGCGGCAACCGAGATCCACAGCGCCGCCGACAGCATCAGCGCGAAGCCGACGCGCAGCGCCCCGTTCGACACCATGTCCGGCCACAACGCCGCGCCATGCAGCGCCCAGGCCAGCGCGGTCACGCCCGAGATGGCCGCACCCTGCCGCGACGGCAGCAGGGCGCATACCGCATACAGGATGGCAGCGGCAAGGAATAAGGTGGTTTGCATACGCGCGAGTCTACACTATCCCGCTTGCAGGGGGACAGCTTGGCAAAAGGGAAAGTGGCATCATGCACAACGCCAAAACGTCGTCCCTGCGCAGGCAGAGGCCCAAGGACGACGGATCAAGCGGTACGGACTCAGTCAACCGCCGCGCTACGCATCTCCGCCTCATGATGGCGCTGCTGCTCCTCCATCACCATCGCCCCCAGCTCGCGCTTGAGCGCATTGAATTCCGGCGCGCTCGGGTCGCGCATGCGCGGCAGCGTGACCAGCAGGTCGCGCTTGACCGTGCCCGGGCGGTAGGTCATCACGACGATGCGGTCGGCCAGGTAGATCGCCTCCTCGATGCTGTGGGTGACGAAGATCACCGTCTTCTTCAGTTCCGCCCAGATGCGCAGCAGTTCGTCCTGCAGGTTGCGGCGGGTGAGCGCGTCCAGCGCCCCAAAGGGCTCGTCCATCAGCATGATCGGCGAATCCAGCGCCAGCACGCGCGCGATCGCCACGCGCTGGCGCATCCCGCCGGACAGGTCCTTCGGATAGCGCTTCGCGAAGTCCTCCAGCGACAGCAGTGCCAGGAGCTGGGCCACGCGCGCGGCGATCCGGGCCCGTGCCATGCCCTTGATCTCGAGGCCGAAGCCGATGTTCTGTTCGACCGTCATCCACGGGAACAGCGCGTATTCCTGGAACACCATGCCGCGCGCGGGCCCCGGGGCCTCGACCCGCGCGCCGTCGGCGACCACGGTGCCGGACGTCGGCGGCGCGAAGCCGGCGATGGCGTTCAGCAGCGTCGACTTGCCGCAGCCGGACGGTCCGAGCAGGCACACGAACTGGCCGCGCGGGATCGAGAGGTTGATGTCCTTCAGCGCGACCATCTGGCGGCCGTCGCTGTCGAACACCTTGTTCACCCTGTCGATGACGATATGGGCGTCCACGCCGTGCGCATCCATGTCAGTGCTCCAGGCCGCGGTGCCAGCGCAGCAGGTAGTTGTTCAGTTTGTTCATGGCGGCGTCGATCGCCAGCCCCAGGATGCCGATCGTGATCATGCCGGCGATGATCTTGTCGGACCAGAAGTACTCGCGCGCCTCCAGGATGCGGAAGCCCAGGCCGTTGTTCACCGCGATCATCTCGGACACGATCACCACGATGAAGGCGGTGCCGATGCCGATCCGCATGCCGGTCAGGATGTAGGGCACGGCGGCCGGCAGGATCACGCGCAGGAACAGGGTCGTGCCGCCGGCGCCGAGGTTGCGCGCGGCGCGCAGGTAGATGCCGTCGACCTGGCGCACGCCGGCGATGGTGTTCATCAGGACCGGGAAGAAGGCGCCGAGCGCGATCAGGAAGATCGCCGGCGGGTTGCCGAGCCCGAACCACAGGATCGACAGCGGAATGTAGGCGATCGGCGGGATCGGCCGCAGCAGTTGCACCAGGGGATTCATCCAGGCGTAGACGATGCGGCTGGCGCCCATCGCCAGGCCCAGCGGCAGCGCCAGCCCGGCGCCGACCGCGAAGCCGACCACGACCCGGTACAGGCTGCCCAGCGAATCGTGGATCAGCTCTCCCGAAAAGATCCAGGACAGGCGGCCGCCGTTGCCGCCCTCCTGGTAAGCCGCGTAGTCCTGCAGCGGCAGCAGGTAGGCCACCCACTTGCGCCACACCTGCAGCGGCGACGGCAGGATGTTCTCGTTGACCCATCCCTGCGTGGCCACCCACTGCCAGATCGCGATCGCGGCAACCGGCACCACCAGGCCGACCGCGATGTCCTGCCCTCTTCGCTTCGCCATGAACGACTCCTCGATATCGATGGTGGGCACCCTGTGCCCACCTTCACCATTCATTTGACGTTCAGGCTTTTCTTGGCCGCCTCCAGCAGGTCGGTCCTGACCCACTCCTTCGCCGCCGGCGGCTTGGCCATGCGTCCGACACCGGTCTTGAACATGATGTCGGTGGTGACCTGGATGTGCTCCGGCGTGATGTCGTAGGTGAACATCGAATTGCCGATCGCATCCTGGTAGTCGTCCTTGGTGATCTGGCCCTTGAACACGGTCTCGCGCACGTACTTCTCGGCCAGTGCCGGGTCCTGCAGGAAGGCGCTGGTGGCCTGCACGAAGCAGCGCATGAATTTTTCCGCGACCGGGCGGTGGGTGGTGTAGAACTTCTCGGTCATCACCATGGTGCGGATCGGCTCCCCGATCGGGGTGTCGTAGGGCTTGATGACTTCCACGCCGAAGTTCTTGTTGATGGCTTGCGAGGACTGCGGCTCGGATTGCATCATGGCGTCGATGTTCTTGCCCATCAGCGCCTGGTTCAGGTCGGCGTAGGCCAGGAACACCAGCTGCACGTCCTTGCCCGGCCCGGGTGCGGACGTCAGGCCCGCCTTCTGCAGTTCGGCCATCAAGAGGACTTCCTGGATGCCACCGCGCGTCACGCCGACCTTCTTGCCCTTCAGGTCGCGCACGCTCTTGACCTTGGCGTCGGGCCTGGCCACCAGGCGCGCCCCGCCCTTGGCGAAGCCGGCCACCACGTAGATCGGGGCGCCACCGGCACGGCCGGAAATGGCGGCTTCGGACGCCGTGGTGCCGACGTCCAGTTCCCCGGCGATGATCGCCTGCATCACGTCCAGGCCCTTGGCGAACACGCGCTCCTCGACCTTGATGCCGCACTTGGGGGCGATCTCCTTGATATACGACACCGCGCCGTAGTGCGCGAACTTCAGGTTGCCGAGGCGGACCACCTCCTGCGCCTCCACGCCGCCCGCGGCCAGCAGGCCGGCAACGAGGATGGGGATGGCCTTGCCGAACACGTTTGCCTTCATGCCTTGTCTCTCCGTTTTTGACTACGTTGGACTGCCGAGGTGATGCGGTGTACGTACGCGAAAGGCTATACCGCCGAGCAAGTTTTTGTCAAACCATCGAATCAATCTTTACCAAGTATCAAACTGATCACTTGACTTCTCCGCTTGAAAACGGCTGAATCAAGGTCTTGTCCGGCGAAAACCCGGCCCGACATGGGGTAAAATGGCGGTTTGCCTGTAGCGCTCATCGCTGCGTACCCCTATATATCTAGAAGGTAGAACATGCTGGATAACCTGACCCAACGCCTTGCCAAGGTCGTCAAGACGATGCGTGGCGAGGCGCGCCTGACCGAAGCGAACACCGCCGAGATGCTGCGCGAAGTGCGCATGGCCCTGCTCGAGGCCGACGTGGCGCTGCCGGCGGTCCGCGAATTCATCGCCCGCGTGAAGGAAAAGGCGCTCGGCGAAGAGGTCATCGGCTCGCTGTCGCCGGGCCAGGCCCTGGTCGGCGTGGTGCAGAAGGAACTGGCGGCCCTGATGGGCGCCGACCTCGGCCCGGAAGCCGCTCAACTGTCGTTCGCGCAGCAGCCGCCGGCGATCATCCTGATGGCGGGCCTGCAGGGTGTGGGCAAGACCACCACCACCGGCAAGCTGGCCAAGTACCTCAAGGAACAGAAGAAGAAGAAAGTGCTGACCGTGTCGGCCGACGTGTATCGTCCGGCCGCGATCGCGCAGCTGGAGTCGGTCACCAAGCAGGTCGGCGCCGACTTCTTCCCGTCCAGTGCCGAACAGAAGCCGGTCGACATCGCCCTGGCCGCGCTGGACTGGGCCAAGAAGCACTACCACGACGTCCTGATCATCGACACCGCCGGCCGTCTCGGTATCGACGAAGCGATGATGCAGGAAATCGCCGCCGTGCACGCGGCCGTGAACCCGGTCGAGACCCTGTTCGTGGTCGACGCCATGCTGGGCCAGGACGCGATCAACACCGCCAAGGCCTTCAACGACGCCCTGCCCCTGACCGGCGTCGTGCTGACCAAGCTCGATGGCGATTCGCGCGGCGGTGCGGCACTGTCGGTGCGCCACGTGACCGGCAAGCCGATCAAGTTCGCCGGCGTCTCGGAAAAGCTGGACGGCCTGGAAGCCTTCGATCCGGCCCGTATGGCCAATCGCGTGCTGGGCATGGGCGACATCCTGGCGCTGGTCGAGGAAGCGCGCAAGGGCGTGGACATGCAGGCCGCGGCCGACATGGCCAACAAGATCAAGTCGGGCGGCAAGTTCGACATGAACGACTTCAAGGCCCAGCTCACGCAGATGAAGAAGATGGGCGGCATGGCCGGCCTGATGGACAAGCTGCCGGCGCAGTTCCAGCAAGCCGCGGCCGGCGCCAACATGGACCAGGCCGAGAAGCAGGTGCGCCGCATGTGCGGCATCATCGATTCGATGACCCCGCTCGAGCGCGCCAAGCCGGACCTGATCAAGGCCAACCGCAAGCGCCGCATCGCGGCCGGCGCCGGCGTGCAGGTCCAGGAAGTGAACCGCATGCTGACCCAGTACGACCAGATGAACACCATGATGAAGAAGCTCAAGGGCGGCGGCCTGATGAAGATGATGCGCGGGATGAAAGGCATGATGCCCGGCATGCGCTGATCCTGGCGCGCATGCGCCGGCCGCATCAGGCCGGCGCGTAGAACAAATCGGTGCGCAGCACGTACTTTTCTCCGCTGCGCACCGGCTGGCCTTCATGCCAGAAGCGGTGCTCGAACATCAGCACGTCCCCCGCCTTCGGCGAGATGCGGATGAACGAGGCTTCCTGCGCCCGTCCCTGCGGCATCAGCACGGTGTCGCCACCGTCGGCGTCGTTCAAGTAGAACAGCACGGTAATCTCGCTTTTGCATCCTCCGCTCTCGACCGCGCCATCCTTGTGCGGCTTGAAATACTGCCCGGGCGTGTACTTGTAGATGCGGAAAAGCGTGCCCGTCGCCTGGAACGCGAGGTCTTTGAAGGCGAATGGAAAATCGCCCCCTGCCTGCAGCTTGTCTTGCAGTGCCAGGGCCAGCGCCGGATCGTCGAACAGCACGCGCTCGTTGTTGCGCACCCTCGTCATCAATGCTTGCGTACCATCGCCCTGGTTGACGAGGGCGGTTTCGAATCCTTGTGTCTTCCCGCGCAGGATGATCGATTGACAGTCGGCGCTCGTCAGCACACCTTTCAAATGCCTGTAGTACATGGGGTCTCCCAAAAGCTGGACATCGAACGCCAACGCCGTGCAAGCATCGCCTCGCACGGCTTTTTTGTGCCCCGTTTTGGACCGAAATTCGCCGGTTTTTCACTCTAGGGCGGTCTGGCTAACACACTCTGCCATTTTAGTGCTTGTTAGAGTGAAAAAATTTCGAAAAAGACTTGCATGAACAGTAAAACCCTACGAATATAAGCCAGTGCGATTCATGCGCAATTTTCCATGTGTTCCGATTAGGAGGCTCGAAGATGGCAACAGCCAAAAAAACCACCGCAGCGCCTGCAAAGAAGGCAGCCGCGAAGCCGGCTGCAGCGGCGAAGCCGGCAGCTAAGAAGGCAGCAGCTCCTGCCAAAGCAGCAGCACCGAAAGCAACTGCAGCAGCAGCAAAGAAACCGGCAGCGCGCAAGCCGAACGCCGCCTTCATGAAAGAAATGACCCCGTCGGCAACGCTGGCCGAGGTCGTCGGCAACAAACCGCTGCCGCGTACCGAAGTCACCAAGAAGGTCTGGGAGTACATCAAGAAGCAGGACCTGCAGGACGCGGAAAACCGTCGCATGATCAACGCCGACGACAAGCTGAAAGCCGTCTTCGGTGGCAAGGCCCAGGTCTCGATGTTCGAAATGACCAAGCTGATCTCGGATCATCTCAAATAATTAGATTCAAGGCTGCCCCAGCCGCAAAGATACAAAAAAGCCCCGGCATGGTCCGGGGCTTTTTCATGGGGCTCTGACCCCGGTGTGCTGCCACTACCGCGAAGCCACGCCAGTGATGGCGACAGCCTCCGGCTTGAACTCCCAATTCTTCCACGCCGCCAGCACCGCATTCGGATACTCCGGCCGGCCGCGGCTGCCGTTGTAGCGCCCCAGCGCCAGGTACAGGTTGCCGCCTTCCATGTCGATGTACATGCGCAGGATCGAGCAGCCGTAGCGCAGGTTGGTCTGCATGTCGAACAGCGCGCGGCGGTTGGAGTCGCCGATCACCCGGGTCCAGAACGGCATCACCTGCATGTAGCCGCGCGCGCCGGCCATCGAGACCGCGTACTTGCGGTAGGCCGACTCGACCTGGATCAGGCCCAGCACCAGTCCCGGATCGAGGCCGGCGCGGGTCGCTTCGTACCAGGCCGACTCGAGGAACTCGGTACGCACCTGGTTGTCCGGCAGGCGCCGCTTCAGGCGGCCCGACATCGTATTGAACCACTGCAGGTAGCGCGCGCGTGCGGCGTCGTCGCGCAGCACCGGCTTGGGCGGACGCCCGTCCTGGATCGCGCGTTCGAGCGCCAGCCGGACCGAATCGGCCAGCGCTTCTTCCTTCTGGCTGCCGGCATGCGCCGTCCCGCCGCTCAACAAGGCAACGGAGAACAAGACGCATCCGAGCCAGGCCGAAGCCTGGCCGATCAAGCGTTTCGCCATCACCTGGCCAGCTTCCCTTTGACGAAAGCGACCATGTCGGCGGCCGGCACGGCGGACGCTTCGGCATCGCGGCGGCCCTGGTATTCCAGGTTGCCTTCCTTGAGGCCGCGCTCGCCGATCACCACGCGGTGCGGCACGCCCACCAGTTCCCAGTCGGCGAACATGGCGCCCGGGCGCAGGCCGCGGTCGTCGACGATGACGTCGACCCCGGCCGCCTGCAGCTCGGCGTACAGGCGGTCGGTTTCGGTCTTGACCAGTTCGCTACGGTCGTAGCCCATCGGGCACAGGACGAGCTCGAACGGCGCGATCGCGTCCGGCCAGACGATGCCCTTGTCATCGAAGTTCTGCTCGATCGCCGCGCCCAGGATGCGGGTCACGCCGATGCCGTAGCAGCCCATCTGCATCGGGACCGGCTGGCCCTTCTCGTCCAGGTAGACGCAGTTCATCGCGGCGGAATACGCGGTACCGAGCTGGAACACGTGTCCCACTTCGATGCCGCGCTCGATCGCCAGCACGCCCTTGCCGTCCGGCGAGGCATCGCCCTCGATTACGTTGCGCAGGTCGGCCACGATCGGTTCCGGCAGGTCGCGGCCCCAGTTGGCGCCGGTCAGGTGGTATTCGGCCTCGTTGGCGCCGCACACGAAGTCGGCCATGTTGGCGACCGTGCGGTCGGCCACGATGTTGACCGGCTGCTTCGTGTTGATCGGGCCCAGGTAGCCCGGCACGCTGCCGTAGGCATCCAGGATCTCGGCTTCGGTGGCGAAGCGGAAGTCCTTCAGGCCCGGGACCTTGGAGACCTTGACTTCGTTCAGTTCATGGTCGCCGCGCAGCAGCAGCAGCCAGTTTTCCTTGCTCACCTGGCCATCGCTTTCCTTTTCCACGGTCAGCGCGATCGACTTGACGGTCTGCGCCAGCTCGATGCCGAGCAGCTTGGCGACCTGTTCGCACTTGGTGGTGTTCGGCGTCGAGACCTTGGTCAGTTCCTGGGCCGCGGCGGCGCGTTCGCCGCTCAGGGCCAGCGCCTCGGCCGCTTCCATGTTGGCCGCGTAATCGGAGGTCGGGCAGTAGACCAGCGCGTCTTCGCCGGTGCTGGCGATCACGTGGAATTCGTGCGAGCCGGTGCCGCCGATGGCGCCGTTGTCGGCCGCCACCGCGCGGAACTTCAGGCCGAAGCGGGTGAAGATCTTCACGTAGGCGTCGAACATGGTCTGGTACGACACCTGCATGCCTTCGACGTCGCGGTCGAACGAGTAGGCATCCTTCATCGTGAATTCGCGGCCGCGCATCAGGCCGAAGCGCGGACGGCGCTCGTCGCGGAACTTGGTCTGGATGTGATAGAAGTTCAGCGGCAGCTGGCGATACGACTTGATCTCGTTGCGCACGACGTCGGTCACGACTTCTTCCGAGGTCGGCTGGATGGCGAAGTCGCGGCCATGGCGATCCTTGACGCGCATCAGCTCAGGCCCCATCTTGTCCCAGCGGCCCGTCTCTTGCCACAGTTCCGCCGGCTGCACGACCGGCATCAGCAGTTCGATTGCGCCAGCCTTGTTCATTTCTTCCCGGATGATGGCCTCGACCTTGCGGATGATGCGCAGGCCCAGCGGCATGTAGGTGTAGATGCCCGAGCCCATGCGCTTGATCATCCCTGCACGCATCATCAGCTTGTGGCTGACGATCTCGGCATCGGAAGGCGCTTCTTTGAGAGTTGAAATAAAAAATCGTGAGGCACGCATATCGATGAATTCTTTTTAAAAAGAGAGGGTTATAATCGACCTAATTTTAAAGGATTAGCTGGCCGATGCATCCAATCTTTATACAAATGGCTCCGAAAGAAGTGGTGCATGCCGTTGTTCCGATGCGAGCTGACGGCAGACACATCCGGATCCGTAAGTAAAAACACAAGAGGAAGACCAGAAGCCGGCAGAAAGTTTCGAGGTGAATCATGCTCGATCGTGAAGGGTTTCGCCCCAACGTCGGCATCATCCTGCTGAACGCCAACAACGAGGTGTGGTGGGGCAAGCGGGTGCGAGAGCACTCCTGGCAATTTCCGCAAGGGGGGATCAAATACGGCGAGACGCCGGAACAGGCGATGTACCGCGAGCTCGAGGAGGAAATCGGCCTGCGTCAGGAGCACGTCAAGATCGTGGGCCGCACCCGCGACTGGCTGCGCTACGAAGTGCCGGATCACTTCATCAAGCGCGAAGTGCGTGGTCACTACCGCGGCCAGAAGCAGATCTGGTTCCTGCTGCGCATGGTGGCACGCGACAATGACGTCAACCTGCGCCTGACGGACCACCCCGAGTTCGACGCCTGGCGCTGGCACGACTACTGGGTACCGCTGGACGTGGTGATCGAGTTCAAGCGCGACGTCTACCAGCGCGCGCTGCAGGAACTGTCGCGCTTCCTGACCTGGCCCGCAAACGGCGAACGGCGCCATACGTCGCGTTACCTGCGCCAGCCGCACGAACGCCGTAGCCAGAACGGCAACAGCCAGTCGGCCAGGCCGGCCCCCAACGCCAGCAGCAAGGCGGTGGTGGCGGCCAGCAAGGCGATCGCCGATGCCTCATGCAGCGCCAAGATGGTGCTGGCGCGTGACAAAGAGTGAGAATTCGCTACCAGAAGTAGCGTAGACGCAACACAAGAAAGGCAAGCGCGGCATAAACGCCACCGCGCTTGCCTTTTTGCATTTTGAGCTTGCCATCATTACAAGCTTGCGCAGTAGAATCATCGGCATCGCGACTCCCGACACGCACCGATGAAACTCGCTTCCACCCTGGCGTTCGCCTTTTCCCTGTTGCCGCTGGCCGCCGTCCAGGCTGCGGACGCGCCCAAGTGCCTGTATGTCGAAGTGGCCAGGCTGCCGGTCCGCTACGTCGGCGAAGGCCTGGCGCCGGCGGTCGACGGCGCCATCAACGGCACCCCGGCCACCATGCTGGTCGACACGGGCGCCTTCGACACCCAGATGACCATGAACGGCGTCGACAAGCGCGACATGGTGCTGCAGATGACCGGACGCAGCGCCGAGGGCATCGGCGGCTGGACCCGCCTGTATGCCACGCGCGTCAAGGAGCTCGCGCTGGGGCCGACCAGGAGCCGCCGCTCGAGCTACCTGGGCGTGATCGGCGACGCCAACATCACGCCCGCCTTCGACGCCATCGTCGGTGCCCCCTTCCTGCTGCAGGCGGACCTCGAAGTGGACCTGCAGGCCAAGCAGATCCGTTTCTTCCGCCAGAAGGACTGCGAGCACACCGACCTGACCCTGTGGAAGGAAGACACGATCGTCGTGCCTTTCGATTTCAATTCGGAGAGCAGCCCGAATCCGCACTTCACGGTGCTGGTCAACGGCACCAAGCTGGATGCGGTCATCGATACCGGCGCCCACCACACGACCATGACCACGCGTGCCGCCAAGCGCCTCGGCCTCGACCTCAAAGGCCCGGACGTCAAGGCCGCGGGCTTCCTGGTCGGCGTGGGTTCCGAGCGCGCGCCGCAATGGACCTCGGTCTTCAAGACCATCAAGATTGTCGACGAAACCATCAGCGACGCCGAAATCGGCATCCTCGACAGCCAGGGCGAGATCGGCACCGATCTGCTGCTCGGCCAGGACTTCCTGCGCGCCCACCGCGTGCTGTTCGCGATGAGCCAGCGCAAGCTCTACATCGCCTACACCGGCGGCACGCCGTTCAGCCGCAGCACCGGCCTGGAACCCTGGATGCGCGCGGAGGCCGAGGCCGGCAACCCGGACGCCCAGTACACGGTCGCGCGCATGTACGGTACCGGCCGGGGTGTCGCGCGCGATCCGGTCCAGGCCAAGGCCTGGCTCGAGAAGGCTTCCGCCGGCGGCGAACCGCACGCCAACCTGATGGTCGGACGCCGCGAACTGCTGGCCGGGCACGCGCCCGAAGCCATCCAGAAACTGCAGGCGGCCCTCGAGAAGCTGCCGGCCGAGCGCTACGCGCCGATGTGGCTGTACAACGCGCGCGTGCGCAACGGCGAGCCCGAGCTGGCCAGGAGCGAACTGCAGGCCAGCCTCAAGAAGCAGAAGGACGACGACTGGCCGCGCCCGATCGCCGACTTCTACCTCGGCAAGCTGGACGCCGCCGGCCTGCTCGACCAGGCCGGCAAGGAGGCGAAATCGGCCAAGGCACGCAGCTGCCAGGCCAACGGCTACATGTCGGAGTGGCATGCCGCCCGCGGCGACAAGGCGCAGGCCGATTCGCTGATGGCGAGCGTGCGCGCGCACTGCAGCGCGCCCAGGCCGGCGGTGGCCGCCACCGCACCCGTTGCCGCATCCGATACCAACAAGGACAACACCCCGTAATGACGTCAACCCGCTTCGCCGCCGCCGCCCTGCCCCTGATCCTGCTGGCCCAGCCGGCCCTGGCCCAGGACCCGCCCGCCCCGACCTGCAACTACCAGGAGATCGCGCGGCTGCCGCTGCGCTACGCCGGCCTGTCGCTGCAGCCGGCCGTGGACGGCGTCATCGACGGCGTCCCTGCCGTCATGCTGGTCGATACCGGCGCGGACGGCAATTACCTGACCATGACCGCGACCATGAAGCGCACGCTGCCGCTGCGGGTAACGCTGAGCCATATCGAGGGCATCAGCGGCAAGTCGCGCCTGTACACGGCGCGGCTGAAGGATTTTTCGGTCGGCCCGATCAGCAGCCCGGGGCGCAAGGAACTGCCCGTCATCAAGTCGATGGCGTCCACGCCGGGCTACGACGCCATCGTCGGCGCCCCCTTCCTGCTGCAGGCCGACCTCGAAGTCGACCTGCGCGCCAAGCAGATCAAGTTCTTCCGCGGGCAGGATTGCGAACGCACGCCGCTCAACTACTGGGAAGAGCCCGCGACCGACGTGGCGTTCGCGCGCACACGCGAGCACGACCCGAACCCGCATTTCAAGGTCCTCATCAATGGCAAGGAAGTCGATGCGATGATCGATACCGGCGCCTCGACCACGGTCATGACGCTGGAAGCGGCCACGCGCATCGGCATCGATGTCAAGGCGCCGGGCGCCCGCCCGCTCGGCGAGAGCAGCGGCATCGGCACCAGGCGCGTTCCGCGCTGGAGCGTCCCGGTCCAGTCGGTGCAGGTCGGCGAGGAGAAGATCGGCAACGTGCGGCTCGGCGTGATCGATCCGCAATCCGACTACATGCCGGACCTCCTGCTGGGCCAGGACTTCCTGCGCGCCCACCGCGTGCTGTTCGCGATGAGCCAGCAAAAGCTGTACATCGCCTATGCCGGCGGCGAGATCTTCCCCGCCCCGACCGCTGTCGAACCCTGGGAAATCGCCGAGGCCGAAGCCGGCAATGCCGATGCCCAGTTCCTGCTGGCCCAGGCCTACCGGCGTGGCGCCAGCACGACGCAGGACCTGGCCAGGTACCGGACCTGGCTCGACAAGGCGATCGCGCAGGGGCATCCGCAGGCCGGGATGATACTCGGACGCCAGCTGATGGTGGACGGCAAAGCTGCGCAAGCCATTCCCCTGCTGCGCTCGGCGCTCGACCAGATGCCCGACGAACGCATTGCGCCGATGTGGCTGTACAACGCACGCGTGCGCCACGGCGAGACCGGACTGGCCGCGCGCGAACTGGAATCCGCCCTCACGGCCCAGCAATACGAAGACTGGCCGCTGCCGCTGGTGCGCTTCTATCTGGGCCAGGCCAGCGCCGCACAGGTATTGGAGGAAGCCGGCAAGGACGCGCACACCGCCTACGAGCGTACCTGCCTGGCGACCACCCTGATGGCCGAATGGCACGATGCGCGCGGCGACAAGGCGCAAGCCGCGCCCTTGTACGCCAGCCTGCGCGCCCACTGTGCCGTACCGGAGGCGGCGAAAAAAGTCGCGAGCGCCGCGCCATGAAACTCGTCGCCCGGCGCCAGGGGCGCACCGACAAGCTCGACCTGCTGCGCTGCATCCGCCGCGACGGCAGCGAGACCGCGACGGCGATGCCGCGCCAGGGCATCCTGCCGCACGACCTGGTGCATTACGTGGTCGAGTCGACGCTCGGCTGGCGCCATGGCTTCCTGGGCCTGGTGGCGGCCGGCGCCGACATCGCCTGGACCATGGCCCAGACCCACGCCCCCGCCAGCCCCGGCCTGGCCGACCAGGCGATCCACGCCGAAGCCGTGGTCGAAAGCCTGCAGGCGCAGCTGTGGAGCGCCGCGTTTGACGACGCGCTGTTTATCGAGGGCGTGCGCAGCGCCTGCGCCATGCGCGGCCGCGGCGTGCCGCAACTGCCTGAAGGCTGCGGCGCGGCGATGTTCGGGCAGGCGCTGGCGCTGAACGCGCGCTGGCAGCAGGTACCCTTCCACGGCAGCCTGGAACTGGAGATGCCCGGCGTGTAACTGGCCGGCGCGCTACAATGCTGCCTGTTTCCTTTGCAGGCACCATCATGTTCACCCCCTCTTCCCACGACGTCCGCCGCTTTTTCTGCGAGGCCCTGCGCAAGCGCCGCGCCGGCGAGATCCTGACCCCGATGGATGCGATCGCGGCCGACTGGATCGACCATCATCCCGAATACCACGAGGCGCTGTCCGACGCCGAGGAAGCGGTCGCACGCGACTACTCGGTCGAGGGCGGCCAGCCGAATCCCTTCCTGCACCTGTCGATGCACCTGTCGATCACCGAACAGGTCTCGATCGACCAGCCGCGCGGCATCCGCGCCGCCTTCGAAGGGCTGGCGGCGCGCATCGGCGAGCACGAGGCGCACCACCAGGTCATGGAATGCCTGGGCGAGATGATCTGGTCGGCGCAGCGCCACAACACCCCGCCGGACACCGAAGCCTACGTGGAGTGCGTGCGCAAGCGCATCCGCTGAGCATCAACGCGACGCGGCCAGCCCTTCGCGCTCGGCCTGTTTGCCGCCCACCCACACTGTGACGATGCTGTCGTAGGCTTTGGTATCGTCCAGCGGCGAACGCTTCATCAGGAGCAGGTTGGCCTGCTTGCCCGGCTCGATCGTGCCGACCCGGTCGTCGATGTGGAAGGCGCGTGCGTTGTTGATGGTGGCGGCGCGGAAGATCTGGGCCGGCGACATGCCGGCTTCACCCAGCTGCTGCATCTCCAGGTAGCCGTTCAATCCAGGCAGGTTGCCGTAGGTCGGCGACGAGGGCGTATCGGTGGCGAACAGGAAGTTGGCATCGCGCCCGGCCAGGTAACCCACGACCCGGCGCAGGCGGTCCAGCACCACCTCGCTCGATTCCAGCACCTCGTGGTCGCTGGCCCCTTCCGCCAGCTCTTCCTTGAACCAGCTGCCGGCCGGGGTCGCGAACCAGTCCGCCAGGGCACCCGGCACCACCTTGCGCACGCGCGGGTCGCGCAGGTAGTCGGGCTTGAAATAGGCATCCAGTCCGGCCAGCACCTGCATGGTCGGCTGGTAGCCGATGCGCTCGTCGGCGATGCGGTCGAGCAGCGCGCGGATCGGGTCCGGCAAGCCGGGCTGCTTGTCCAGGCTGCCCCAGTGCCACATGCCGTGGGCCAGCACGTCGACATGGCCGTCGACGGCGAACTGCTGGGCTTCGAAGGAATTCGCATGGGTCACCAGCACCATGCCATTGGCTTGCGCGGTGGCGCGCACCTCGGCATACATGGCGGGACTCATCACCGGCAGGTTGCGCTCGTGCCCGAAGCCGCGCTCGAAGTGGGTCTTCACGCACACCGCGCCGCTCGCCTTGATGCGCGCCACGCCGGCCTGCACGGTATGCTCCTCGGGGCGGTAATCGGGCGGCACCGTGGTCGGCTGGGCCGGATCGTAGACCGTGTTGGGGAAGGTCTTGAAGCGCTGCGCCGGCGAGATGAAGGACATCGGATAGCCGTTCGCCATCACCAGCGGCTGGCCGCAATGGAACAGGTCGGGATGCAGGGGCGCGGCACGGAAATCGTCCACCACCTTGTTGTCGGCCAGCGCCAGGTCGATCACGCTGGTGTAGCCGTAATACAGGAAGGAGCGCGGCAGCTGGCGGTAATAGGCCTCGGCCAGCGCGCGCTGGCCCTGGATCTGCTCAACGCTCATGCCCGGCACCGCGTGCAGGTGGACGTGCGAATCGATCAGGCCCGGCGTCAGGTAATACCCCTTGCCGTCGACGCGGCGCGCACCCGCCGGCATGCGCTGGTCCGGCCCGCGCAGCACGGCGGCGATCCGGCCATCCTCGAGCAGCACGCTGCCCGTTTCGATGCGGTCCAGCTTTTCGGGCGAGACCAGCTTGACGTTGGTGATCCAGACTGCCTCGGCAGCCGATGCGGCCGGGGCGGCCGGGGTGATGACCACTGATGCCAGCAGCCAGGCGGAAACGATGGTGTTCTTCATGCGGGACTCCGGATAGTTCATTGACACGGGAGTCCCCAGTCTGGCGCCGCCGAGGCCGGCCGGCGCCGCGAATCATGATCCGGGACCGGCCGCGGTAGCTTCCTCGGGCGTGGCCGGGTCCCGATTCGTGATCCGGGACCCGGCCTGGCGCCGGAATTCGCCCGGCGTCACCCCGGCATGGGCCTTGAACACCCGGTTCAGCGCACTCTTGCTGTTGAAGCCGGCGGCAAAGGCCAGGTCGAGGATGGTCGCGCCGGCCTGGCCGGGATCGTGCAATGCGCGCTTGAGCGCCTCGACCCGGTAACGGTTCAGGTAATCCTGGAAGTTGGCGCCGCAGGCGCTGTTGATCAGCTGGGACAGTTCGTGCGGGGTCATGGCCAGGCGCACCGCCAGCGTTTCCAGTTTCAGCTCGCCGTCGCGCCAGGGCTGCTCCTGGTCCATGCAGGTTTCCAGGCGTGCCAGGAAGGCGCTGCGCTGGGCATCGGGCAGCGCCCGGTCGCCGTAGCGCGGCTTCGGTTCGGGTTCGGGCAACGGCGCCGGCACCGGCGCCGTCTCCTGCGCCGGCATGCGGTAGCCGAGCGGCTGGCGGATCGCCAGCCAGCCGGTCGCGTACAGGAAATACAGCAGCACCAGCGCGCCGACCACGTCGGACGACAGCGGCAGCCTCACGGGTAGGTAGTCGAGCGCAAAGGCGGCCACGCTCAGCACGCCGCCCACCAGCCAGATGCCGAGCAGGCGGCGCAGGCCGGCGGCCAGCGGATGGCCGGCCGCCCGCGCGACCAGGCGGTAGCAGGCACGCAGGTAGACCAGGAACACCAGCAGCTTGACGGCCGCCGCCAGGCCGAGGTACCACGGCGGCCCGTCCAGGCTGCGCATCCAGGCCAGCTTGGCGCTGGCGGGCTGCAGGTAGAAGGGCAGCAGCGCCAGGGTGACCGCGGCCAGCGGCAGGAAGTGCGGCAGCTGGCGCCGCGTGAACGGCCGGCCGGAGAGCGCACTGCGTAAATACAGATAGAGCAGCGGCCCGGTCGCCAGGCCGAGCGGCAGGACCGCCAGCGCGCTGTGCGGATAGACCCTGTATAAGCCCTGGATGCCGAGCCAGGCATGGCCGACCACGACGGTGCACAGCAGCAGGAGCAGCGCCAGCAGCACATTCGAGGCTCGCACATCGGCGGCCCGCACATTGGGGGTAGCGACAGCAGGCCGGCGCACGGCCAGCGACAGCAACGCGACGGCGAGGAACAGGCCCTGGCCGATCGCCAGCAGGAACAAGCCGGACAGGATGGTGGTCATCCTGTCATTCTGCCAGCATCAGCCCAGCTTGTCGTCAGCGACGTGGTAGCGCGGGTCTTCCGGCAGGTTTACTTCGATCATGTCGCGCGCGCGTTCCAGGAGGTCGCGGCAATCCGGACTGAGGTGGCGCAGGTGCAGGCGCTTGCCCAGGTTGCGGTAACGCTCGGCCAGGCTGTCGATCGCCTGGATCGCCGAATGATCGGCCACGCGCGCGCGGCGGAACTCGATCACCACGTCCTGAGGATCGTCCTTGGGCGAGAACAGCCCCTGGAAACCCGACACCGACGCAAAGAACAGCGTCCCTTCCAGCTCGTACACCTTCCAGCCCTGGGCATCGACGCCCGTGGTGACGCGGATCTGCCTGGCGTGCGTCCACGCGAACACCAGCGCCGACACGATCACGCCCACCACCACCGCGGTGGCCAGGTTGAAGGCCAGCGTCACGCCGGCCACCAGCACGATCACCAGCGCGTCCGCGCGCGGCACTTTCCCAAACAAGCGGAACGTGCCCCATTCAAAAGTCTTCTCGCACACCACGAACATCACGCCGATCAGCGCCGCCAGCGGGATCTGCTCGATCACGCTGGAACCCACCAGGATGAACGACAGCAGGAACAGCGAGGCGCAGATGCCGGACAAGCGGCCGTAGGCGCCATTGCCGACGTTGATCATGCTCTGGCCGATCATCGCGCAGCCGCCCATGCCGCCAAAGAAGCCGGTGACCACGTTGGCCGCGCCCTGCGCCAGGCTTTCGCGGTTCGGCTGGCCGCGCGTGTCGGTGATCTCGTCGACCAGGGTCAGCGTGAGCAGGGTCTCGATCAGGCCGACGGCGGCCAGCACCAGCGAATACGGGAACACGATGCGCAAGGTTTCAAAGTTGAACGGCACGTCCGGCACGTGGAAATCCGGGAGCCCGCCGCCGATCGAACCGAGGTCGCCCACGGTCTTGGTGTCGATGTGCAGCACGCGCGCCAGCACCGCCACCACGACGATGCCGACCAGCGTGGCCGGCACGGCCTTGGTGATGCGCGGGGTGAGGTAGATGATCGCCATGGTCAGCGCGGCCAGGCCGAGCATGGTCCACAGCTGGGCACCGCCCATCCAGTTGCCACCCACCTTGAAGTGCTCGAACTGCGCCACGAAGATGACGATGGCCAGGCCGTTGACGAAGCCGAGCATGACCGGATGCGGCACCATGCGGATGAACTTGCCGAGCCGCGCGGCGGCGAACAGCATCTGCAGCACGCCCATCAGGATGATGGCGGCGAACAGGTATTGGGTGCCGTGCTGGACCACCAGCGCGACCATGACCACGGCCAGCGCGCCGGCCGCGCCCGAGATCATGCCGGGCCGGCCGCCGAAGCTCGACGTGATGAAGGAGACCAGCACGGCGGCGTACAGGCCGGTCAGCGGGGAGACGTGGGCCACCAGCGCAAAGGCGATGGCTTCCGGGACCAGCGCCAGCGCGACCGTCAGGCCGCTCAGTACGTTGGTCTTGACGTGGGCAGGTGAAACATTGGACAAAACGGCGACTCCTGTAAAAATAAAAATCCCCCCAGCCGGCAAGCGGCTGGGGGGATCCGGGCGAACCCGGGAATGCCCTTATTATAGGTGCTGCATATTATTTGCGCACGACCAGCGGCCCCGGCAAGCCATGCAGGTAGGCCGCGACGTCGGCCATGTCCTGGTCCGACAGCGGCTGGGCCATGCCGGCCATGATCGCGTTGTTACGGCCGTTCATGACCTTGTCGCCGCGCTTGTACGCGCTCAGCGCGTGCGCCAGGTAGTCGGCGTGCTGGCCGGCCAGCTTCGGGTAGGTCGGGTCGATCGGGGTCTTGTAGTCGGCGCCGTGGCAGGAGGCGCAGTTGTATTTCTTGGCCACTTCAAGGCCACGCGCCGGATCGCCCCCGGCAAAGGCGGACAGCGAAAAGGCGCCGCAGGCCAGCGCGATGATCAGTTTTTTCATGGCGTCCCCGGGTCTCATTTGTTCGGCGTGGCGGCCGACTGGTTCGCGTAGTAGGCGGCGATGTCGGCGATGTCCTGGTCGGACAGGCTGGCGGCGATGCCGCGCATCGACGGGTGCTTGCGGTCGCCCTTTTTATAGGCGTTGAGCGCGGCTTCGATGTACTTGGCGGACTGGCCGCCGATCATGGGAACCTGGTAGACCTCGGGGAAGGTGGCCTTGTAGCCGGGGATGCCGTGGCAGCCGATGCATTGTTCGATCTTGTTCGGGGCCGCCTTCGGGTTGGCGACGATATCCGCCGCGCCGGCCGCGGGCATTACGCCAGCCGCGCCGGCGGCCAGGCCGAGCAGGAGTACCGCTAAAGATTTTTTCATGGTTGGGCAATCGTAAGGTTGGATCGATACCGCACTGCACAAAAACTTAGCATTTGTACTACGACCGAACGATTCTATATGAGAAATATGGCCCAGTCTACAAAGCGGCCCGCCTGCCATCGCCAGGGACTTGGCATATACTCATTGGCATTTTCCCACCCTCGCGAATGCCCATGCCCGCTCCCCGACGCTTCGAAGGCAGCGACAACTACGTCGCCACCGATGACCTGAAACTGGCGGTGAACGCCGCCCTCACCCTGGCCCGGCCGCTGCTGATCAAGGGCGAACCCGGCACCGGCAAGACCATGCTGGCCGAGGAAGTCGCCGCCGCCCTCGGCATGCCGCTGCTGCAATGGCACGTCAAGTCGACCACCAAGGCGCAGCAGGGCCTGTACGAATACGACGCGGTCTCGCGCCTGCGCGATTCCCAGCTCGGCGACGAGCGCGTGCGCGACATCCACAACTACATCGTCAAGGGCGTGCTGTGGCAGGCCTTCACGGCGCCGGAACCGGTCGTGCTGCTGATCGACGAGATCGACAAGGCCGACATCGAATTCCCGAACGACCTGCTGCGCGAACTGGACCGCATGGAGTTCTACGTCTACGAGACGCGCGAGATGGTGGTGGCGACGCACCGTCCGCTGGTGATCATCACCTCGAACAACGAGAAGGAACTCCCGGACGCCTTTTTGCGCCGCTGCTTCTTCCACTACATCAAATTCCCGGACCGCGACACGATGATGGACATCGTGAAGGTGCACTACCCGCAGCTGAAACAGGATCTGCTGGCCGCCGCGCTGCACAGCTTTTACGAACTGCGCGAGGTGGCCGGCCTCAAGAAGAAGCCCTCGACCTCGGAGTTCCTCGACTGGCTCAAACTCCTGCTGGCCGAGGGCATCCCGGCCGAGGCGCTGCGCAGCCAGGATGCGAAGACCATCGTGCCGCCGCTGCACGGCGCCCTGCTCAAGAACGAGCAGGACGTCGGCCTGTTCGAGCGCCTGGTGGCGATGGCGAGGCACAACCGATGATCCGCGTCGATCCGGTCACCCTGGAATTCAAGGGCATCCGCCTGGAACCGCTGGCGCCGCACCACGCCGACGGCCTGCGCGCCGCCGCGGGCGACGGCGCGCTGTGGAAGCTGCGCGTGACCTCGGTGCCCGAGCCGCACGAGGCCGAGGGCTACATCCGCAGCGCGCTCGACACGCCGAACCGCCTGGCCTTTGCCGTGGTCGATGCCGCCACGGATGCCGTCATCGGCTCGACCAGCTACCACGACATCGTGCCGGCCATCGACCGCGTCGAGATCGGCTACACCTGGTATGCGAAAAGCCGCCAGCGCAGCCACGTCAACACCAGCTGCAAGCTGCTCCTGCTGGCGCACGCTTTCGACAAGCTGGGCTGCCAGGCGGTCGGCCTGCGCACCGATAATTTCAATTACGCCTCGCAGGCGGCGATCGAGCGCCTCGGCGCCAAGAAGGATGGCGTGATCCGCCACCACGGCCCGCGCCGCGACGGCACCGTGCGCGACACCGTCATGTACAGCATCCTGCGCGGCGAATGGCCCGAGATCAAGGCGCAGCTGCAGTACCGGCTGGCGCGCCACGCGCAGGAGTGACACGACGATGCTGATCGACTTCTTCTTCACCCTGCGCGACGCCAAGGTACCGGTCAGTATCAAGGAATTCCTGACGCTGCTGGAAGCGCTCGACAAGAACGTGATCGCGCCTTCGCTCGACGAATTCTATTACCTCGCGCGCCTGACGCTGGTGAAGGATGAAGCCCATTTCGACAAGTTCGACCGCGCCTTCGGCGCCTACTTCAAGGGCGTGGAGACGGTGTTCGACAGCAAAGCCGACATCCCGCTCGACTGGCTGGTCAAGCGCCTGGAACGCGAGCTGACGCCGGAACAGAAGGCCGAACTGCAGAAGCTCGGCTACGACAAGCTCATGGCGCGCCTGCAGGAACTCTTGAAGGAGCAGAAAGAACGCCACGAAGGCGGCAGCAAGTGGATCGGCACCGGCGGGACCTCACCGTTCGGCAATGGCGGCACCAATCCGGAAGGCATCCGCATCGGTGGGAAAGGCGGTAAGCGCAGCGCCGTGAAGGTGTGGGACCAGCGCGCCTACCAGGACTACGACGGCGAGCGCGAGCTCGGCACGCGCAACCTGAAAGTGGCGCTGCGCCGCCTGCGCCGCTTCGCGCGCCAGGGCGCGCTTGAAGAACTGGCGCTGGACGACACCATCCGCTCGACCGCCAACAATGCCGGCTGGCTCGACATCCGGATGCAGCCCGAGCGCAAGAACCGCATCAAGGTGCTGATGCTGCTGGACGTGGGCGGCACCATGGACGACCACATCGAGCGCACCGAGGAACTGTTCTCGGCGGCCCAGGCCGAGTTCAAGCACATGGAGTTCTTTTACTTCCACAACTGCGTCTACGACTATTTGTGGAAGCAGAACCGGCGCCGCCACGCCGAGCGCTTCCCGACCTGGGACGTGCTGCGCAAGTACCCGCCCGACACGCGCCTGATCTTTGTCGGCGACGCCACCATGAGCCCCTACGAGATCCTGGCGCCGGGCGGCTCGGTCGAGTACAGCAACGACGAACCGGGCGCCGAATGGCTGGCGCGCTTCATCAACGCCTTCCCGAAGTTCGCCTGGCTCAATCCCGAGCCCGAGCACGTCTGGCAATACCGGCAATCGATCGCGATCGTCCGCCAGATCATGAACAACCGCATGTTCCCGGTGACGATGGATGGGCTGGAGCGGGCGATGCGCCTGCTCAGCAAATAACCATCATCTGCGCGCCAACAATGCTGCCCTGACCACCAGCAAGCCGACGATATCGATCCACAGGTGCACCAGCAGCGCCGCGATCAAACCCACGTACTGGAAGATGAAACCCAGCGCCACGCTGACGCCGAACACGCCGGCCGCCTGCGCCAGCGTCGCCTTGTCCAGCTGGCGGAAGCGGTACACCGACACGTGCGTCGCCAAAAACAAAATCGACGTGATCCATACGCCCAGGAGCGGCTGCAGCGCCGCGCGGAACAGCATCTCTTCCCCCACGGCGGCGGCCAGCGCCATCCACAGCGGATTCAGGCCGCGCAAGTCCAGGCGCGCATAGGTCTCGATGGTGCGCGCGGTCGATGCCGAGCGCGCCGTCATGCGGTACACCGCATACGAGGCGATGGCCGCCACCAGCGCCAGGCCCTGGCCGATCACCAGTTGCCACATCGGAGCGGCCGGCCGCGTGAACACGGCAAGCGGCGCGTCCTGCGTGAAATGGATGATCGGCGCGGCGATGGCGCACAACACGAGGCAGGTCAGCACCTGGGCGCTGAGACGGATGGGCGCACGCGCTGGCGCCGGGGCCGGCTGCGGTGCCGGAGCGGGTCGAGGTCGGTTCATGCGGGCCATTCTATCCGTCCCAATCGTGCGCGCGAGACCGTCTTGTAGAATCGGGCCACAAACATGCTTTTTTGACAAAATTGGAGAGTGCATGCCCGACCTGCTGGCCATCCTGAACAATCTCGCCTGGCCGTGCGCGATCACGCTGGCCTGGCTGGCCGGCGAATTCGGCCAGCGCTGGACCGGCCTGCCGCGCATCAGCTTCTATGGGCTGGTCGGCTTCCTGCTCGCCGCGCCGCAGCTGCACGTGTTGCCGCCGCCGGGCGCCGGCACCGTGCTGCTGCTGGCCGACGTCGGCTTCGGCCTGATCCTGTTCGAACTGGGCTACCGCATCAACCTGCGCTGGCTGCGCACCAATCCCTGGATCGGCGCGGCCGGCCTGCTGGAGGCGGGGCTGACCTTCGTCGCGGTCTACCTGATCGCCATCGCCTTCGGCACGCCGGCGCTCAGCGCGCTGATGCTGGCCTCGCTGTCGATGGCGACCTCGCCCGCGACCGTGGTGCGCGTCATCAACGAGCAGAAGAGTTCCGGCCAGGTGACCGAGCGCGCCCTGCACCTGTGCGCGCTGAACTGCGTGCTGGCGGTGTTCGCCTTCAACGCCACCGTCGGCCTGTGGATCTTCCGCACCTCGGAAGACATCGGCGACGCCCTGTGGAACAGCCTCGTGGTGCTGGCCATCTCGGCCTTTTCCGGCGCGGTGTTCGGCGTCGTGGTGCCGGCCCTGCTGCGCATGCTGGGCAAGCTGACCCAGGACGCCACCGTGGCCTTCGCCCTCGCCGTGATCCTGCTGGTGTCGATCACCTATGCGCTCGGCCTGTCGCCGGTGGTGGCGGCGCTGGCCTTTGGCCTGATGGCGCGCCATCGCCGCGTCGCCTTCAGCCAGGCCCAGCGCAACTTCGGTGCGCTGGGCGAACTCCTGACCGTGGTGCTGTTCGTGTTCGCCGCCTCCACGCTGGATTGGCAGAAGGTGCTGGCCGGCGGCGCCATGGCGGTGGTGCTGGTGCTGGCGCGCCTGCTGACCAAGACCGCGGGCGTCACCGCGTTTGCCCACCTGTCGGGCATCTCCTGGCGCAAGGGCATGCTGACCGGGGTGGCGCTGGCGCCCTTGTCGGTGTTCGTGATCCTCCTGATCGAGCATGCGCGCCACGCCGGCGTGCAGGTGGTCGAGGAATTGCGTTCGGTGGCGGCGGTGACCATGCTGCTCGAAGTGTTCGGCCCCATCATCCTGCAGCGCGCCCTGGTGTGGGCGCACGAAGCACCGGAGGTGCGCCATGCCAGCTGATGCCCCGGAGACCCGCCATGCCGCTTGAAGCCTTTGCCGCCTCCGACGCGCTGACCTTCGGCGTCGAGCTCGAACTGCAGCTGGTCAGCCTGTCGGACCTCGACCTGACCCCGGCCAGCGTCGACGTGCTCGACCTCTTGAAGCGCAAGCCCTTCCCCGGCAACGTCGTGCCCGAGATCACCGAGAGCATGATCGAGATTAACTCGAGCGTGCACTCGCGCTACCGCGCGCTGCTGGCCGAACTGGTCGCCATCCGCGACACCCTGGTGGCGGCCGGGGACGTGCTCAACATCGGCATCGCCGGCGGCGGCACCCACCCGTTCCAGCAGTGGTCGGAACAGCGCATCTCGTCCAAGCCGCGCTACCAGGAACTGTCGGCGCTGTACGGCTACCTGGCCAAGCAGTTCACCGTGTTCGGCCAGCACGTGCACATCGGCTGCCCGAACGGCGACGATGCGCTCTACCTGCTGCATGCGCTGGGCCGCTACATCCCGCACTTCATCGCCTTGTCCGCCTCCTCGCCCTTCGTCCAGGGCCACGACAGCGGCTTCGACTCGGCGCGCCTGAATTCCGTGACCGCCTTCCCGCTGAGCGGCCGCGCGCCCTTCGTGCTTAACTGGGACGAGTTCGCGAACGTGTATTTCGCGAAGATGGAACGCACCGGCATCATCAGGAGCATGAAGGATTTCTACTGGGACCTGCGCCCCAAGCCGGAATACGGCACGATCGAGCTGCGCGTGTGCGACACGCCGCTCACGGTCGAGCGCGCGGCGGCGCTGGCGGCCTACCTGCAGGCGCTCTGCCGCCACCTGCTCGAGCGCAGGGACGCGCCACCGGCCGAGGACGACTACCTGGTCTACAACTACAACCGTTTCCAGGCCGCCCGCTTCGGCCTGGACGGGGTGATCACGCATCCGAAAACCTACGAACAGCTGCCGCTGCGCGAGGACATCCTGGCCACGGTCGATTTGCTGCAGCCGCACGCGCAGGCCCTGGGCAGCGTGGAGGCGCTGGTGCACCTGGCGGCGGCCGTGGAGGATGGCAGCGACGCGAGTTTCCTGCGCGGCCAGTACCAGCGCCAGGGCAGCGCCGAAGGCATGGTGAATGCGGCGATCCAGCGCTTCCGCGGCGAGCGCCGGATGGTCTAGCGAAGGCCCGTCCGGGCGCGTCAGGACAGCCGGGCCGTCGTGAACCAGCGCGCCAGCTGGGCGGCCGCCACCGGCGCCGAGTACAGATAGCCCTGGAAGCGGTGGCATCCCCAGGCCACCAGCGCGCAACGCTGGTCCTCGCTTTCCACGCCCTCGGCAACGACTTCCAGTCCGAGGTCCCGGCCGAGCGCGATGACGGCGCGCACGATGGTGGCCGCGTTCGGCGTCACCAGCATGTTCCTGACGAATGAGCGGTCAAGCTTGAGCTGGGTGATGGGCAGGCGTGCCAGGTAGCTGAGCGAGGAATAGCCGGTACCGAAGTCGTCGAGTGCGAAGGTGACGCCGTGCGCCCTGAGCGTGCGGATTTTCCCTATCATGTCGTCGACGTTCCCGAGCAGCATGCTCTCGGTCAGCTCCAGTTTCAACAGGGCCGGATCGACGCCGCTGGCCGCCACGGCCCCGGTCACCCTCTCCACGAAGTCGGGCTGGCGTGCCTGGCGCGCACTGATGTTCACGGCGATGCTCAAGGCACGCATCAGCGCATCCCCGCGCCACGCGGCCAGCTGGCGACAGGCGGATTCCAGCACCCACTGGCCGATCTCCACCACCAGATCCGATTTTTCCGACTGGCCGATGAAGTCGCACGGTCCCACCAGGCCCTTGCGCGGATGTTGCCAGCGGATCAGCGCTTCCGCGCCTACCATATGGCCGTTGTGATCGAACACCGGTTGGTAGTACAACACGAACTGCTGCTGCGCCAGCGCATGCCGCAGTTCGGATTCCAGCACCGTGCCATGGTCGGCACCGGCCTGCATCGCGGGGTCGTCATGTGTCATTGCGTCTCTCGTCCTTGCACAGCCGCCGGGCGCCTCCATCCTGCCGGCTCTGGCTGCTCGAGAGCCGACTATAGGGCGAAACCGGGGCGCCGATAATCCGTCCGGCGCCGAGATCAGTATTGCGTCATACGCAACGAACAGGCCGCCTCGGCAGGCCTAGAATTCATCCATCGCAGCAACGGCAACCCGACACCCCCTCTCAACCAGGAGCAAATGATGAACAACCTGCCCAAGCACGCCCCGGACATTTCATCCGGCATGGTGCGCCTGCTGGCCGTTTCCGCCGGCCTGATCGTCGCCAACCTGTATTACGCCCAGACCCTGGTCGGCCCGATCAGCGCCGCCACCGGCCTGTCCCCCGAAGCCGCCGGCCTGATCGTCACCCTGACCCAGGTCGGCTATGCCCTCGGCCTGCTGTTCATCGTGCCGCTGGGCGACCTGCTGGAAAACCGCCGGCTCGTGTTCACCGCCCTGCTGGCCACCGCGGCCGCGCTGGTGGCGGCCGCCTTCAGCACCAACGCCTGGGTGTTCCTCGCGGCTTCGCTGGGCATCGGGCTCGGTTCGGTGGCGGCGCAGATCCTGGTGCCCTTCGCGGCCCACCTGTCGCGCGAGGAAACCCGCGGCCAGGCGGTCGGCAAGGTCGTCAGCGGGCTGCTGCTGGGGATCATGCTGGCGCGCCCCGCAGCCAGCCTGATAGCGGATCACGCCGGCTGGCATACGGTGTTCGGCGCCGCCGCGGTGGCGATCCTGGCGCTGGCCTTCGTCCTGCGCAGCAAGCTGCCGCAGCGCGTGCCTTCGCACAAGCAGGGCTACGGCCAGCTGATCGGATCGCTCTGGCATTTGCTGGCGACGACGCCGGTCCTGCGCCGCCGCGCCGCCTACCATGCGGGCCTGTTCGGCGCCTTCAGCCTGTTCTGGACCGTGACCCCGATGATGCTGGAAGGCCCGCAGTTCCACCTGTCGCAGACGGGGATCGCGATCTTCGCGCTGGTCGGCATGGCCGGCGCCATCGCCTCGCCGGTGGCCGGGCGCCTGGCGGACCTGGGCCATACCCTGCCCGCCACCGCCGCCGCGCTGGTGCTCGGCATCGTCGGCTTCGCGCTGCCGCTGTACCAGCCCGCGTCGCGCCCCCTGGCCATCGGCATCCTGGTGGTGGCATCGATCGTGCTCGACATGGCCGTCGCGGCCAACCTGGTGCTGGGCCAGCGCGCCATCTTCACCCTCGGCGCCGAGGTGCGCAGCCGCCTGAACGGCATCTACTTCGCGCTGTTCTTCGCCGGCGGCGCACTCGGCTCGGCGGCAGGCGGCTGGATGTTCGCCCATCACGGCTGGCATGCGGCCCTGCTGACCGGCATGGCCTTCCCTGCCGCCGCGCTGGCGGTCTGGCTGGGCGAGCTGTTCGGTCGCCCGCAAGCGGCCCGCACCACGGCCTGAACCTCGTCGCAACCGGAGAGCCACATGAGCAAGACAAGCGACATGAACGCACCACGCGCCCTGATCGTGGGCGGATCGCTCGGCGGCCTGCTCGCCGCCCTCTGCCTGCGTGCCATCGGCTGGCGGGTCGACGTGTTCGAACGCTCGCCGCAGACGCTGGACAGCCGCGGCGGCGGCATCGTCCTGCAGCCCGACGTGCTGCATGCCTTCCACTTCGCCGGGCTGCGGCCCGCGCAGGCCCTGGGCGTGGCGTCCGGCGACCGCATCTTCCTGGACCGCGCCGGCGAAGTCGTACAGCGCGGCTATCAGCCTCAGACCCAGACCTCGTGGAACATGCTGTACGGGGCCATGCGCCAGGCGCTGCCCGACGACTGCGTGCACGCCGGCGCGACCCTGTTGCGCTTCGAGCAGGCGGGCGGCCAGGTCCGCGCGCACTTCGACGGCGGGCGTATCGAGATGGGCGACCTGCTGGTCGGCGCAGACGGCGCGCGCTCGACGGTCAGGCAACAGCTGCTGCCCGGCCTGGAACCGGCCTACGCCGGCTACGTGGCCTGGCGCGGCCTGGTGCCGGAGCCGGAGCTCGACTCGGCCAGCGCGGTCCTGCTGGAGGGCGTGTTCGCATTCCAGCAGGGCGAGGGCCACATGCTGCTGGCCTACCTGGTGCCGGGCGAGGATGGTGCCACCACGGCGGGCCGGCGGCGCTGGAACTGGGTCTGGTACCGCAAGGTGGCGCCGCCCGACCTGGCCGCCCTGCTGACCGACCGGACCGGCCAGGTCCGCTCGTTCTCGCTGCCGCCCGGCATGCTGCCGGAAGCCCGGGCGGCGGCGCTGCGCACGGCCGCGCGCAACGCGCTGGCGCCACAATTCGCCGCGCTCGTCGAACGCACCGCCGAACCCTTCGTGCAGGCCATCCTCGACCTGGCGGTGCCGCGCATGGTACATGGACGCGTGGTCCTGCTCGGCGACGCCGCCTTCGTGCCGCGTCCGCATACGGCCGGCAGCACCGCCAAGGCCGCGGCGAACGCCCTGGCGCTGGCCCAGGCCCTGCGGCACGGCGATGGCCCGGTCGAGCAGCGCCTGGGCCAGTGGGAAACCCTGCAGCTGCGCGCAGGACGGGCCATGACCGATGCTGGACGGCGCATGGGCGAGCGCATCATGGGCCTGGCCGCCTCAGGCGGCTGAACCGTCCATCCGCTCCAGGTAGCCGGACAACAGGTCGACGAAGGCGCGGATCTTCTGCGAGCCGCGCCGGTTGGCCTGGTACAGCGCGTACAGGGCGACGTCCATCGGCCCCGGATTGACGTCGTAGCACGCCAGTACGCGCACCAGGCGGCCTTCGCGCAGGTCGGCGCGCACCAGCCAGTCGGCCAGCATCGCCACGCCCATGCCGGACAGTGCCGCCTGGCGCAGCAGCTCGCCATGGTTGGCCTGGACCACGCTGTTCACCGGTATCTCTTCCACCGGCATCTCCTCCAGCCCCACTCCCGCCACGCCGTCGTTGCGCCGCAAACGCCAGGTGCGCCGGTTCTCGGCAAACGAAAACTGCAGACAGTCGTGTTCGGCCAGCTCGGCCGGATGGCGCGGTATCCCGCGGCGCGCCAGGTAGGCCGGACTGGCGCACAGCACCCGGCTGTGTCCGGTCAGCCGGCGCGCCACCAGGTTGGCATTGGGATCGAGGCTGCCGATGCGGATGGCCACGTCGATCGATTCGTCGATCAGGTTGACCGCCGTGTCGCTCAGGCGCAGGTCCAGCGCCAGGCGCGGATGGCGCTCGTGCAGCTCGGGCAGGACCGGCGCGATGTACATCGCCGCGAACGTGACCGGCGCCGCCACCCGCAGCACGCCGGCGACCCCGGTGGCGCCGTCGGTAACCGCATCGTCGGCGGCGTCGAGCTGCTCGAGGATGCGCTGGGCATCGTCATGGTAAGTGCGTCCCGCCTCGGTCAGGGTGACGCTGCGCGTCGACCGGTTCAGCAGGACCACCCCGAGACGCTGCTCGAGGGCGTCCACCAGCCGGGTGACGGACGAGGTGGCCAGGCCGAGCTGGCGCGCGGCGGGCGAAAAGCCGCCGCACGAGGCGACGATGCAGAAGGTCTTCAGTTCGGCGAATCGGTCCATGATCTTTGCTTGCGGCGCAATGGTGTTATCGGCAGCCAGCGGATTATCGCCCGTGTTGCCGAACGTTACAGTGAACGCATCTTTTCACATGGAGTGCAGCATGACAAGCCTTCTCGATCCCATCCGCCTCGGCGACCTCGCGCTGCCCAACCGCGTCGCCATGGCCCCGGTCACCCGCTCGCGCTCCGGCCGCGACGGCGTTCCCACCCTGGACAACGCCGCCTATTATGCGCAGCGCGCAACGGCCGGCCTGATCGTGAGCGAGGCGGTCAACGTCTCCGCCAACTCCGCCGCCTTCGAACTGGCGCCGGGACTCTACGACGAGGCCCAGGTGGCCGGCTGGGCGCGGGTGATGGCGGCGGTGCGTGCGGCCGGCGGCACCCTGTTCGCCCAGCTGTGGCACGGTGGCCGGGTCAGCAGCTACGCCCTGCTGGACGGGCGCGCCCCACTGGCGCCGTCCGCGGTCAACGACGACCTGCACCTGCTGCAGGCCTACGGCGCGCTCGCCAACGGTTTCTACAGCCGCATCGCGGCCTCGCCGGCGCGTGCCATGAGCACCACCGAGGTCTACCTGGCGATCGAGGAATACCGTACGGCGGCGCGCAACGCGGTGCGCGCCGGGATCGACGGTGTCGAGATCCATGCCGGCAACGGCTACCTGCCGCAGCAGTTCCTGTCCCCGCACGTGAACCGGCGCGACGATTTGTTCGGCGGCAGCCTGGTCAACCGCGCCCGCTTCCTCGACCTGGTGCTGCAGGCGGTGCTGGAAGAAATCCCGGCCAGCCGCGTCGGCGTGCGGCTCTCGCCGTTCGCGGGTTACAACAACGCGCTCGATCCCGATGCCGACAACACCTATGTCTACGTGGCGCGCCTGCTGAGCGCCGCCGGCATCGCCTACATCCATGCCGCCGACACGAATGCCTGGGGCGGCGCACCGGACATGGGGCGCATCCTCGCGCTCCTGCGCCCCAACTTCGGCGGCGCCATCATCGCCAACGGCGGCCTCGATCCGGCATCGGGCGAGGCGCTGCTGGCTTCGAACATGGCCGACATGGTGTCGTTCGGACGCCGCTTCATCGCCAATCCCGACCTGGTCGCGCGCATCCGGGACGGCGGCCCGTACAACGAACCCGACCCGCATACCTTCTACGGCGGCGGCGCGCGCGGCTACCTCGATTATCCGGCACTGTCGCGGGCGCACGCCCCGGCCTGAAGGAGATGCGCGACATGAAGCGTCTCACCTTCGGCCAGAAATTGTGGCTGCCGCTGGCCGCCAGCCTGGCTTGCCTGTGCAGCGTAGCCGTCTATCAGGTCATACAGGCGCGCGACCTGCGCTTCGAGGAACGCCGGGCCGACCTGGCGGACCTCGGCAAGTCGGCGCTGACCATCGTCCAGGGCTTCGCCGCGGAAGAGGCCGCGGGCCGGCTCACTCGGCAGGAGGCGCAACGCCGTGCCAGGGCGGTCCTCTACACCATGCGCTACGGCGACGACGGTTACGTGGCGATACTGGGCATGGACGCGCGCGCGATCCAGAATCCCGGCAGGCCGGAGAACGACGGCAAGGACATGAGTGCGTTCCAGGACCATGACGGCGTCTACGTGTTCCGCAGGATCGCCGAACTGGCGGCGTCGCCGCGGGGCGAAGGTTTCCTGTCCTACCTCTGGCTGCGCCCGGGCCGCGCGCAGCCTTCGACCAAGCTGGCGCGCATCGTCGGCTACCAGCCCTGGGGCTGGGCCCTGGTCACCGGCCTGTACGTCGACGACATCGACGCCGCATTTCGCGACTCGCTGAAGAACGTCGCCTGGGTGCTGGGCGCCACCGCCCTGCTGTTGTCCGCAATCGTAGCCGGCGTCAACCGCAGCCTGAGGAAGACCCTGGGCGGCAGCCCGGAATACGCGGCCGCCATCGCTCTCGGCATCGCCGCCAGGGATCTCAGCATGGACGTGGCGATCGAAGGCGCGGACCGGGCGAGCCTCCTGTACGCGATGAAGACCATGCGCGACAACCTGGCCGGCATGATCGGCGAGATCCGGTCCAGCGCCGGTAACATCGCCAGCGCATCCGCACAGATCGCCTCGGGCAACCTCGACCTCTCGAGGCGGACCGAGTCGCAGGCGGCCTCGCTGGAAGAGACGGCGGCGTCGATGGAAGAGCTCACCCGGACCGTCGCCCATAACGCCGAACATGCCGGCCAGGCCAACGCCTTTGCCGCGGCCGCCTCGGAAATCGCACGGCGCGGCGGCGAAGCGATGGGCCAGGTGATGCGGACGATGGGCGCCATGAACGCCAGCGCGGGCCGGATCGAAGCCATCATCGGCGTCATCGAAGGCATCGCCTTCCAGACGAATATCCTGGCGCTGAACGCGGCCGTGGAAGCGGCGCGTGCCGGCGACCAGGGCCGCGGCTTCGCGGTGGTGGCATCGGAAGTGCGCAACCTGGCCCAGCGCAGCGCTGCCGCGGCCAGGGAAATCAAGGTGCTGATCGACGACAGCGTGCGCGGCATCGACGCCGGCACCCGGCTGGTCGAGCAGGCCGGCGCGACGATGGACGACGTAGTGGCCAGCGCCGGCCGGGTCACCGGCATGGTCAGCGCGATCAGCACCGCCTCGGCCGAACAGCGTACCGGTATCGGGCACGTCCACGTCGCCATTACGGAAATGGATGCGGTCACCCAGCAGAACGCCGCGCTGGTCGAGGAAGCCGCCGCCGCGGCGGGCAGCCTGCGCGACCAGGCGGCCGCGCTGTCCGGACTGGTCGCGGGCTTCCGTCTCGAGGCGCGAGGCCGTGCCGGTGCCGACACATACCTTCGTATGACTGTCCATCGGTCCGGCAATTGATGACAATCGTTTCTGTCGCCACGAGGACAAGCACCATGCGCATTCTTTCTTTCGCCAGGGCCGCCGCGGCCGCCGGCGCCGTCATGGCCGCCGCACTGGGCGGACTGTACCTGTGGACCCGGCCCGCGCCGCTGCCCGCCGCCGTCCTACCGGCGCCGCCGTCCGCGGCCGTGCTGGCGGCCGGCGCGCGCGTGGTCGCGCTGGGCGATTGCATGGTCTGCCATACGGCGAAGGACGGCGCCCCCTACGCCGGCGGCTACGGCCTGCGCACGCCCTTCGGGACGATCTACAGCACCAACATCACGCCCGATCCCGTGACCGGCATCGGCAGCTGGTCGGCGCAGGCATTCCGGCGCGCCCTGCGCGAAGGCGTGGCGCGCGACGGCCACCTGCTGTATCCGGCCTTCCCCTACATTCATTACGCGCGCATGTCGGACCGCGACATCGAACTGGCCTACGCCTACCTGATGTCGCGCACGCCGGTGCGTGCCGAGGCGCGCCGCAACGAATTGATGTTCCCGCTGAACTTCCGGCCCATGCTGGCCTTCTGGAACGCGCTCTACCTGCGTCCCGGCGACGCCCGCATTCCGGCGCGGCAGGCGACGCCGCTGGAACGCGGCCGCTACCTGGTCGACACCCTCGGCCACTGCGCCTCCTGCCACAGCGGCATGAACCCGCTCGGCGGCGAACGCCATCCCGCTTTCCAGGGCGGGAACATCGACGGCTGGGATGCGCCGGCCCTGACCCGGCTCGCCGCCGGCAGCGCGCCATGGCGCCACGAGGAACTGGTCGACTACCTGCGCGGCGGCCTGTCGCCGGCGCACGGCGCGGCCAAGGGCCCGATGCGCCCGGTGACCGAGCGCCTGGCGCAGGTGCCGCGCGAGGATGTCGAGGCGATCGCCACTTACCTGATGTCGATCCAGGCCGACGGCGGCGCCGCGCCGCAACAGCAGGCGCAGGCCCTCGCCGCCAGGACCGCCGCGCTGCTGCCCGGCGATGCCGGTGCGCGCCTGTTCGAGGGCGCCTGCGCCGGCTGCCATGCCGCGCCGGCGCCGATGATGCGCCTGGCCGGCCGCCCCGGCCTCGCGCGCAGCAGCGCGGTGCTGGGCGCCAGCCCGGTCAACTTCGTGCAGACGGTCCTGCATGGGGTGCCCTGGGAGCATGGCTCGGCGGTGTACATGCCGCCGTTCGCCGATACGCTCAGCGACGCCCAGGTCGCCCTGCTGGCCGCCTATATACGGACCGGCATCGCCGGCCAGCCGGCATGGAAGGATATCGCCACCACCAGCGCCAGGGTGCGCAAGGAGAACCAGGAATGACGACCAGCGTCACCATCAACGGCCGGCCATGCGCGCTGCGCGCCGATCCGGCCACCCCGCTGCTCTACGTGCTGCGCAACGAGCTGCGGCTGAACGGCGCCAAGTTCGGCTGCGGCATGGGCCAGTGCGGCGCCTGTACCGTGATCCTCGACGGCAAACCGGTGTTTTCCTGCGTGACGCCGCTGGGCGCGCTCGAAGGACGCTCGGTACGCACGGTCGAAGGCCTGGGCAGCGCCGAGCGGCCGGGCAGGCTGCAGGCGGCCTTCATCAAGCACCAGGCGGCCCAGTGCGGCTACTGCATCGCCGGCATGCTGACCCGCGCCCAGGCCCTGCTCGAGCGCAATCCGCATCCGACCGAGCGCGAGATCCGCAGCCACATGGAGCCCAACCTGTGCCGCTGCGGCACCCACCACCGCATCCTCGCCGCGATCCGCGAGGCGGCCCGGGGAGACGCCGCATGAAGGCGATCGACACGGCACGGCGGGCGGTCCTGCGGCGCGGCGCGCTGGTGCTCGGCTTTTCCCTGCTGCCGGCGGCGGCGCGCGCCGAATTCAACGCCATGGGCCTGCCGCCGCTGGCCAATCCGCGCCTGGCGGGCAGCCTGAAGAACACGCCGCTGCTCGACGCCTGGATCCGCGTGGCGCCGGATGGCCGGGTCACCGTCTGCAGCGGCAAGGTGGAGCTGGGCACCGGCCTGCGCACGGCGCTGATGCAGATCGCCCTGGAGCAGCTCGAGCTGGCGCCGGCCGACATCCGCTTCATCGGCGGCGATACCGCCCTCACCCCGAACGAAGGCTTCACTGCCGGCAGCCACAGCGTGGCCGACAGCGGCAGCGCGCTGCTGCACGCCTCGGCCCAGGTGGCGGCGCTGCTGCGCGAAGGCGCCGCCGCGCAATGGAAGACGGCAGCCGATACGGTCAGCCTGCGTGCCGGCCGCGCCGTCGCCATGGACGGGCGCAGCATGCATTACGGCGAAGCGCTGCGCGGCCTGCGCGCACCAGGCCTGCACCGCATCGCACGGGAGTCGTCGCCGCTGCGCGACCCGGCCCGCTACCGCCTGATCGGCAAACCAGTGCCGCGCGTCGACATCCCGGCCAAGGTGAGCGGCGGCGCGGCCTACGTCCAGGACATGCGCCTGCCCGGCATGCTGCATGCGCGCGTGGTGCGACCGCCGCGTCCCGGCGCGCGCCTGGCCCAGGTGGATCTGGACGCGGTGTGGCGCCTGCCGGGCGTGCGCAAGGTGGTGCGCGACGGCAGCTATCTGGCCGTGCTGGCCGAGGACGAATGGCCCGCCATTACGGCCATGAACGCGCTGGCGGCCAGCGCGCGCTGGGAAGGCGGCGCACCGCTGCCGCTGCCGCAAGACATCCACGCGACCCTGCAAGGCCTGCGCGCCGAGGACATCGTGATCCTGCAGCGCGGCCGGCCGCGCATGACGCCGGGTGCCGGCGTACAGGCGCGCCACACCAAGCAGTATGTCATGCATGGTTCGATCGGGCCCTCGTGCGCGGTCGGCCGGCTGGCCGACGGTGTGCTGACTGTCTGGACCCATACCCAAGGCGTGTTCCCGCTGCGCGCCGCCCTGGCGGAACTGGTAAACATGCCGCTCGATAAGGTCCGCTGCATCCATACCGAAGGCGCGGGCTGCTACGGCCAGAACGGCGCCGACGACGTCGCCGCCGACGCCGCCCTGCTGGCCTGCGCCGTGCCCGGCGTCCCGGTGCGGGTGCAGCTGATGCGCGACCAGGAAAACCTGTGGGAGCCATATGCGCCGGCGATGGTGACCAGCGTGCATGCGCAGCTGGATGCACGCGGACGGATCGACCAATGGCAGTATGAACTGTGGAGCGGCTCGCACAACGAACGGCCGGGCAACGCCGGCAAGCTGGTGCCGGCGTGGCTGCTGGCGCAGCCGATCCTGCCGTCGCCCTCGCTGCCGATGCCCCAGCCGGAAGGCGGCGGGGACCGCAACGCGATCCCGCTGTACGACATCCCGAATGCGCGCGTGGTGAACCACTTCCTGCCGGTGACGCCGCTGCGCACCTCGGCCATGCGCTCGCTGGGCGCGCACCTGAATATCGTCACCATCGAAAGCACGCTCGACCAGCTCGCCGCGCTGGCCGGGGCCGATCCGGTACGCTTCCGGCTCGACCACCTGGCGAGCCAGCCCCGCGCCCGGGCGGTGGTCGAGCGCGCCGCCGAACGATTCGGCTGGAATGCGGACGCTCAGCCGGTGCCCCATCGCGGCCGCGGCTTCGGCTTCGGGCAGTACAAGAACCTGATGGCGTATGTGGCCATCGCGGTCGATATCGCCTACGACCCCGACCTGCACCGGGTGCGGATCCTGCGCGTGGCCTGCGCCGCCGACTGCGGCCAGGTGGTCAACCCGGACGGCGCGCGCAACCAGCTCGAAGGCGCGATCATCCAGTCGGCCAGCTGGACCCTGCACGAGCAATTGCGCTACGGCCCGGACGGCATCGCCAGCATCGACTGGAGCAGCTACCCGATCCTGCGCTTTTCCGGCGTGCCGGAACGGATCGAGGTCGACCTGCTGGACCGGCCCGGCCAGCCCTTCCTGGGCGTGGCCGAGGCGGCCCAGGGACCGATGGCGGCGGCACTGGCGAATGCGCTGGCCCAGGCGACCGGGGTGCGCCGTTTCCAGCTGCCCTTGCTCGGATGAGCTACGCCGGGCGGCGCAGCGTCAGGTGGCCAGGGCCAGCGCCTTGGCCGCGCCCGGGCGCAGGAAGCGCGCCAGCAGCGGCCGCTTCGGCTGGACCGGAGGCGGCAGGGCGCTGTCGACCAGGCTGGCCCATTTGCCGCTCAGTTGCTCGCAGGTGGCGCGCAGCACGGGGTCCGCGTCCGGCAGGCGCGCCAGTGCGTTCAGGTGGCGCTCGATCACGGAGGCCAGCTTGACGCAGGGTTCGTCACGCGCGCGGGTGGTGTAGTGCGACATCAGGTGCAGCAACGCCGCCACCAGCACCGCGTGCTGGGCACGGGGCGAGCTCGGCATTTGTAACTCGTCCAGGAAATTGTCGTCCATCGCTTACCTCCGGTTGATCTACGCGCCAAATTTTGAGAATGATTCTCATTTAGATTATGCTGGGCGGTCGAATGGATGGCAAGCGAAATTCGCGATTGTGTGTGATGCGCTCAAGCGGGAATGTTTGTTGGCCTTGAGGCGTCGCCCCCGCGAAGGCGGGGGTCCAAGTTCTGCATGCGCTAACGAAACGCTTGCAACTTGGGCCCCCGCCTCCGCGGGGGCGACGGTCTTGCTGCTAACGAAGTGAGCGACAAGCTCTTAAAGCCGCGTCTCGCGCGCCGCCCGCAGGAACTCGTCCAGCACCGGCGTGCAGTCGAGCAGCTCGCCGCCGCCGGCCCGGTGGAACTCCGGATGCCACTGCAAGCCCATCACGAAGGGCGCGCGCTGGTAGCGGATCGCCTCGACCACGCCGTCCGGGTGCGACATCGCCTCGACGTGGATGTCGCGGCCCAGGTCCTTGACGGCCTGGTGGTGGATCGAATTCACCACCGCCCGCTCCTGCTTGGGGAACATCTTCTTGAGCGAGGAGCCGTTGGAGAACACGATGTCGTGGCGGTGCGCGTCGTAGATGTCGTGCACGTGGGCCTGGGCGCCCGGGACATTGGTCGCCACGTCCTGGTACAACGTGCCGCCGAAGGCCACGTTGATCAGCTGGCAGCCGCGGCAGATGCCCAGCACCGGCTTGCCGGCCTCGACGAATTCATGCAGCAGCTCGAGTTCATACACGTCGCGCGCGCGGTCGCCGCTCCACTCGGGGCGGGTCGGGGATTCGGAATAGGTCATCGGCGAGACGTCGGCCCCGCCCTGCAGCACCAGGCCGTCCAGGTGGCGCGCATAGTGGCGCAACGTGATGTTGCTGGGGTGCAGCAGGCCATTCGTGTTCACGGTCGGCACCATGAACACCAGCACGTCGCGCGACATCACCCATTGCGCGATCGACTCTTCCAGGTATTGCAGGTTCTTGCTGCGCAGCCCGGTGGCGCCGGGTTCCGGATGGTAGATGCGGGCCGAGACGCCGATGCGCAGCGTGCGCCGCATGAAATCGCGGTTGAAGCGGTCGGCGAACGCGCGCCAGCGCGAACGCAGCACGCGTCCGGCCAGGTTCAAGGGCGTATCGCCACTGCGGAGGTAGCGCGATGGACCTCCCGTGGCGCGCCGATCCGGCACGCGCGACGGTCCGGGTGGGGGACTGTCCGTTGGCGGGCCGGCAGTGTCGCGCTTGTCATTGTCCTCTGCCATGATTCCAATATAGTCCCGTCACGGCCGCGCACGATTCGGAATCATGAAAAATGTCGTATTGACATGCGCAAAACACAGCCATTGCCACTTTGACCTTGCAATGTTGCCTTTAACAGGCAAGAATACTGTATCTACATACAGTAGTTTGCTTGCCCCTCTTTCCAAAACGCGCGTTCCGACCCAAACTGCTGCACTTTGCGGTTGATTGAAGTCTTTATTTCCGCGTGACAAGATAGAATGCGCAAGCATTCGACACACAAGATCCAGCATGGCTACCAAGAAAAACGCACCCGACTACAGCGAATCATCCATCCGCGTCCTGAAAGGACTGGAGCCCGTCAAGCAGCGCCCGGGCATGTACACGCGCACCGAGAATCCGCTGCACATCATCCAGGAAGTCATCGACAACGCCTCGGACGAGGCGCTGGGTGGCCACTGCAAGAACATCGCCGTGACGATGAACGCGGACGGCTCGATCACCGTCGAGGACGACGGCCGCGGCATTCCCGTCGGCCTGCACCCGGAAGAAGGCGTGTCCACGGTCGAGATCGTGTTCACCCGCCTGCACGCCGGCGGCAAGTTCGACAAGGGTTCGGGCGGCGCCTACGCGTTCTCGGGCGGCCTGCACGGCGTCGGCGTGTCGGTGACCAACGCGCTGTCGAAGCGTCTTGAAATCACCGTCTGGCGCAAGGACGAACAAGGCAACGGCCTGCACCACCTGGCCTTCGAGCATGGTGAGGTGGTCGAGCCCCTGAGCTCGGCCCCGCCCGAGCGCGGCGGCAAGAAGAACGGCACCCGCGTCACCGCCTGGCCGGACGGCAAGTACTTCGACTCCCCGAACATCCCGATGGCCGAGCTGCAGCGCCTGCTGCGCTCGAAGGCCGTGCTGCTGCCGGGCGTCACCGTCACCCTCACCAACGGCAAGACCGGCGACGTCCAGACCTGGCGCTATGACGAAGGCCTGCGCGGCTACCTGCTTGAAGCGCTGGCCCAGACCGTGGGCCAGGGCCAGACCGTGATCCCGCTGTTCGAAGGCGCGCAATACGCCGCTCTAGGGGACGAAGGTTTCGCCGAAGGCGAAGGCGCGGCCTGGGTCGTGGCCTGGACCGAGGAAGGCGCCGTGGTGCGCGAATCCTACGTCAACCTGATCCCGACGGTCAGCGGCGGCACCCACGAATCCGGCCTGCGCGACGGCCTGTTCGGCGCGGTAAAAAGCTTCGTCGAGATGCACTCGCTGCTGCCGAAAGGCGTCAAGCTGCTGCCGGAAGACGTGTTCGCGCGCGTCTCGTTCGTGCTGTCGGCAAAAGTGCTGGACCCGCAGTTCCAGGGCCAGACCAAGGAACGCCTGAACTCGCGCGACGCCGTGAAGCTCGTCTCGACCTTCACCCGTCCGCCACTCGAGCTGTGGCTGAACCAGCACGTCGAATACGGGCGCAAGCTGGCGGAACTGGTCATCAAGCAGGCCCAATCGCGCCTGCGTTCGCTGCAGAAGGTCGAGAAGAAGAAGTCCTCGGGCGTGGCGGTCCTGCCGGGTAAGCTCACCGATTGCGAATCGACCGACATCACCCGCAACGAACTGTTCCTGGTCGAGGGCGACTCGGCGGGCGGTTCGGCCAAGATGGGCCGCGACAAGGAATTCCAGGCGATTCTGCCGCTGCGCGGCAAGGTGCTGAACACCTGGGAAACCGACCGCGACCGCCTGTTCGCCAACAACGAGATCCACGACATCGCGGTGGCGATCGGCGTCGATCCGCACGGCGCGGACGACAATCCGGACCTGTCCGGCCTGCGCTACGGCAAGGTCTGCATCCTGTCCGATGCGGACGTGGACGGCTCGCACATCCAGGTCCTGCTGCTGACGCTGTTCTTCAAGCACTTTCCGGCCCTGTTCAGGAATGGCCACGTGTGCGTGGCGCGTCCGCCGCTGTTCCGCGTGGACGTCCCGGCGCGCGGCAAGAAGCCGATCCAGAAGCTGTACGCGCTGGATGAAGGCGAACTGCTGGCCATCGAGGACAAGCTGAAGAAAGAAGGCTTGAAGGAAGGCGTGTGGAGCATTTCGCGCTTCAAGGGCCTGGGCGAGATGAATGCCGAGCAGCTGTGGGAAACCACCATGAACCCGGACACCCGGCGCCTGCTGCCGGTGGCCTTCGGCGACTACGGCCTGGCCGAATCCTCGGCGCGCTTCAACATGCTGATGGGCAAAGGCGAAGCGGCCGCCCGCCGCGCATGGCTGGAAGAGCACGGCAACGAAACCGAGGCGGACATCTGACCCGAACCCCATGAGCGTGTGGCACATCCTCGGCATCGAACCGACCGGCGACGAGCGCGCGATCAAGCGCGCCTATGCGCGCAAGCTGAAGGCGACGCGTCCGGAAGACGATCCGGCCGCGTTCCAGCGCCTGCGCGACGCCTACGAGTCGGTACTGGCCATGCTGCGCCAGGAAGCCTATTTCCAGGCGCAGCAGGAGGAAGCCGTCACGCCCGCGCTTGCCGATGCGCCCATCGCCGTCGATGCCGCGGCGCTCGTCGATGCTGCCGTTGTTGTTGACACCCCGGCAGCCATCGACACCCCGCCGGCACAGGATGCACCCGCCCCCACCGGCACGCCGGTGGTCGCCACGGTTGACCCGATTCGCCAGGCACGCCAGCTCTGGACCGAATGCCTGGCCTTGCCGCTGCAGGTGCAGCCGCGCCGCCGCCTGGCCAGGGCCATGGCGCGCGAGGAGATGCTCGACCTGCGCGTGCGCGACGCGTTCGAACTGTGCGCGCTGCAGTATTGCGCCGGCAGCGCCTGCCCCGACGAGTTGCGCCAGGCCATCGCCGACCATTTCAAGTGGGAAGACGATCCGTCCTACATCGAGCGCCGCCTGCCGCACCAGGCCTGGGAGACGCTGGCGCGGCTGCGCGCCGGGCGCTCGTACCAGCAGCTGTTTGCCCAGTCATCGACCTCGTCCGAAGCACGCATGCTGCTGGCCACGGGCACCAGCCGCGAACGCCACTTCGACTTGGGCGGCCGCTTCACGCGCGCCATGCAGCGCCTGATCGCGGATATCCGCAGCTACCATCCGGAACTGCTGGAATTCAAGCTCGACCGCGAGGTGTTCGCGGCCTGGGAACGGCGCGTCGAAGGCCGCCGCTACTTCTTCTCGACCGCCCTCGCCTCGCTGTTCGCCGGCCTGGTGCTGTGGTCGGTGTCGGCCCAGCTGCTGGCGCAGTTCGACTATCCGCATGCCGCGCTGGTCAATTTTCTTCTCATCGAGATGCTGAGCGTCGGCCTGGTCGCCGGATTCGTGCTGCGCAGGCAGGACCCGCGCGCCAGCCAGGGCCGGTTCCTGGCGGTGCTGATGAACGAGGTGCGCTACCGGCCGTCGGTGCAGTTCGGCTGGCTGCCGCTGTATGCGCTGGCCTCCAGTGCCCTCTACGTGCCGAACCCGCCGGCCTGGCTGACCGTGGCGATCGCTGCGGCGCTGGCCGCCTGCCTGGTCATCGCCAGCTTCGCCAACTCGCCGGCGTTCAATCCGATGACCTACCTGGTCTCGGTCGGCGCGGGCGTGCCGCTGGGGCAAGCGCTGCTGCAGGACGGCTTCCAGGGCCAGGCCTTGTCCTGCATGCTGGCGGCCGTGACCGGCATGCAGCTGCTGTACCGCGGCGGCGGCGACCTGTTCGACTGGAGCGGCATGGCGCCGCGCCGGCTGCTCGACCTGCGCCTGGGCTGGATGGCCGGGGCCGTCTTCATCATCGTATTTTCCGCCCTGCTGGACGCGTCGGCGACGGCCTTGTTGCCCGTGGCCTGGCTGTGGCTGCTGGCCGGCATGCTGCTGTCGCGTCCCTCGGCCAACCCTTTCCTGATCCTCGTCCTCGCGGTGGTCGGCCGCGGCATCCTCCACGGGGCGCTGCCGGCGTCCTCGCTGGCGCGCACGGCGCGGATGCCGGTCATGGTCATCGCTTTCATCGCCGTCGCGCTGTTCATGGGTGTGAACATCCACAGAGCCAACAAGAACCAACATCAATTCGCGTAATTCCATGTCTAACCAAGCAAGTCTCTTTGAGCAACAAAATCCGCCTTCCGGCGGCGACGGCGGCGACGAAACGCTGACCCTCTCCACTTTCGCCGAGCGCGCCTACCTGGACTATGCGGTCTCGGTCGTGAAAGGCCGCGCGCTGCCGGACGTGTCCGACGGCCAGAAGCCGGTGCAGCGCCGCATCCTGTACTCGATGAACGAACTGGGCCTGGGCCCGACCGCCAAGCCGCGCAAGTCCGCGACCGTGGTCGGCGACGTGCTCGGTAAACTCCACCCGCACGGCGACCAGTCGGTCTACGACGCGCTGGTGCGCATGGCCCAGGACTTTTCGCTGCGCTACCCGCTGATCGACGGCCAGGGCAACTTCGGCTCGCGCGACGGCGACGGCGCGGCGGCGATGCGCTACACCGAAGCGCGCTTGACGCCTGTCTCCCGCCTGCTGCTCGACGAAATCGACATGGGTACGGTCGATTTCCAGCCGAACTACGACGGCTCGACCGACGAGCCGCGCACGCTGCCGGCGCGCCTGCCGATGCTGCTGCTGAATGGCGCCTCGGGCATCGCGGTCGGCATGGCCACCGAGATCCCGTCGCACAACCTGCGCGAAGTGGCGGCGGCGGCGGTGGCGATGATCCGCAACCCGAAGATCACCCACGCCGAGCTGATGACCGTCATCACCGGTCCGGACTACCCGGGCGGCGCCCAGATCATCACCCCGGCCTCGAACATCGCCGACATGTACGCCACCGGCCGCGGCTCGATGAAGGTGCGCGCGCGCTGGAAGATCGAGGAACTGGCGCGCGGCCAGTGGCAGGCCGTGGTCACCGAGCTGCCGCCGGGCGTATCGAGCCAGCGCGTGCTGGAAGAGATCGAGGAAATCACCAACCCGAAGGTCAAGGTCGGCAAGAAGACCCTGCTGCCCGAGCAGCTGGCGCTGAAGCAGACGATCCTCGGCGCGCTCGACACGGTGCGCGACGAATCCGGCCGCGAGGCGCCGGTGCGCCTGGTGTTCGAGCCGAAGTCGAAGAACCTCGACCAGACCGAATTCATGCTGATGCTGCTGGCGCACACTTCGCTGGAAAGCTCGGCCCCGATCAACCTGGTGATGATCGGCGGCGACGGCCGCCCGCGCCAGAAGGGCTTGTCGGAAATCCTGCAGGAGTGGATCGAGTACCGCTTCGTGACCGTGCGCCGCCGGACCGAATTCAGGCTGGGCAAGGTCAACGACCGCATCCACATCCTGGAAGGCCGCGAGACCGTCCTGCTCAACATCGACGAAGTCATCGCCATCATCCGCAATGCGGACGATCCGAAAGCGGCGCTGATCGAGCGCTTCCGCCTGTCCGAGCGCCAGGCCGAGGACATCCTCGAGATCCGCCTGCGCCAGCTGGCGCGCCTGGAAGCGATCAAGATCCAGCAGGAACTGGCCGAGCTGCGCGGCGAAAAGGAAAAGCTGGAAGACATCCTGAACAACCCGTCGACTATGAAGCGCCTGATCATCCGCGAGATCGAATCGGACGCCAAGCAGTACGGCGACGACCGGCGCACCCTGATCGAGGAAGCGCAAAAGGCCGTGGCCGAGCAGAAGATCGTCGACGAGCCGGTCACCGTGATCGTCTCGGAAAAGGGCTGGGTACGCGCGCGCACCGGCATCGGCCACGACGCCGCCCAGTTCACCTTCAAGGCCGGCGATTCGCTTGGCTACGCCTTCGAATGCCGCACCGTCGACACCCTGCTGTGCATCGGCGACAACGGCAAGGCGTATTCGGTGCCGGTGGCGGCGCTGCCGGGGGCGCGCGGCGACGGCGTGCCGATCAGCACGCTGGTCGATTTGTCGGGCGGGGTCCGCATCCTGTATTACTTCGCAGGCAGCGGCGACACGCGCCTGTTATTGTCGACGTCGACCGGCTTCGGCTTCATCGCCAAGGCCGGCGACATGGTCACGCGCCTGAAGGGCGGCAAGTCCTTCATCACCCTGGACGACGGCGCCGTGCCGCTGCCGCCGCGCGTGGTGGCGGACAATGCCGGCGCGATCGCCTGCCTGTCCGAGAAGGGCCGCGTGCTCGTGTTCGGCATCGACGAGATGAAGACCCTGACCAACGGCGGCCGCGGCGTGACGCTGATCGAACTGGAGCCGAAGGAAACCCTGCTGGCCGCCCAGCCGATCAGCGCGCGCGGCGTGAACGTGATCGGCACCTGGGCCGGCGACAAGCCGCGCACCGTGGAACTGTTCGGCGTCGGCCTGGAACCGCACTACGGCAAGCGCGCCAAGAAGGGCAAGCCGCTGAGCGCCAAGCTGAAGGCGAAGGACCTGGGGATGCGGCAGATCGACGGCTGATCCACCGCTACCGTCGCCCCCGCGGAGGCGGGGGCCGAAGTTGGTTGCGAGTCCGTAGCGTTTGCGGTGGCCTTGCACGCAAAATTGGATTCCCGCCTCCGCGGGAACGACGTTTTTAAGCCAACAATAAAAAACGGACCCAGTCGGGTCCGTTTTCATATGCGGAGCTGCTAACTTACTTGGCAGCATCCTTGTGCGCCTCAGCCACGGCTTCGGCACGCTTCTCGTTGCCCTTGGCATGGGCCTTGGCCTTGTCGGCGTTGGCGTCCACGATCTTCTTCTGGGCTTTTTCGTCAGCCTTGATCATGGTCTTCTGGGCGTCGTAGTTGGCGTCGGCGATCTTTTTCTCGGCCTTGGCCGAAGCCTTGGCCTGGTCTTCCGGATCGGCCTTGGCGACCTTCTCCTGGGCGTCAGCGACTTTCTTGTCGGCCTTGGCCTGGGCCTTGGATTTCTTCTCGGAGGCTTTATCAGCCGCCTTGTTGATCTTCTCGTTCTGCTTGGCGACTTCCTTCGATTCCTTCTGGTCGGCCTTGGCGATGTCCTTGTCGGCATCCGAGTTGCCGGTCGAGCCGCTCATGCCCGAAGCACCGGTCGACGGGCTCGAGGTGGTCATCGGCGAACCGGTCGAGCCGGCGTTCTGGGCCTGGACCTGGGCGAATGCGGAAGTGGCGAACAGGCCGGCGATCAGGGTAGCGATGAGTTTGTTCATGGTGATGCTCCTTTGTCTATCGTTATGATGGGGCGGCGCGGGCGCCTTTTGTTTTTGTCTTGCCACGTATCCAGAATAGACTCGGGGCCAGGTCCGCTCTGTTCGTCAGCGCACTTAGCCCCAAGGGAAAATGTTAAAGTTGTGACAAAACTTTACAGCTCATCCTTTCAGCGGTTCTCGCCGGTGCCGCCAGCTGCGCGCTCCGCCGCCTTGCGGTCAGACTTTTCCTTTGCCTTGCTGCGTTTCTCGACGCCCTCTTCCACCGAATTCGCGGTCTTCATGCGCGAGCCGACCGGCTCCACGACCTTGTTCGCGTTCGACTTGCGGATCTCGGTTTCGGCCTTGGTACCGGCCTTGCCGCGGCCGCCGGTCGCCGCCGCATCGCCCGCGTTGGTGTTCGGCGCCGTGGTGTTGGTCGCGTGGGCGTTGACGTTGTCCGACTTGCCGGCGGCGACACCGATGACGGACGTGCTCTTGCTCGTGACCTTGCCGGCGCTGTTCACGCCCGCCGCCTGCTGGCCGGCGGCCGCATGGGCCGAGCCGGTGTTGGCGGTGCCGTCGGTGCGCAGGCCGGAACCGGACACGCCGGACGCCGTGGAATTGTTGCCGCTGACGGCCTGCCCGATCGGCGCCGTGGTGGCGCTCGACTGGCGCTGCGACTCGTGCTGGGGCTTGACCTGCTGGGTCTGGGCCTGGGTGGATGCGGCCAGCAGGCCGCAGACGAGGGTGGCGATGAGTTTGTTCATGATGGGTCCTGTTTCATATCAAGGTGGGCGGTATCCCGGCGCGCAGCCGGGACGTCGTTCTAGGTATGAAACGAGGATAGGAGGCCGGGCGCCCCCTATCTGTTCGGCAGCGCACCCAGCAGCGCGTTGCCAATCAGATATTTATTTGGCTGGACGGGCGTACAGGTCGATGATCTCGCTGATCCCGTCGCGGCAGACCGGGCAGAATCGTTCGCTGCGGTCGAACATGATGCACTGCATGGCCGGCCGGTAATAGCCGCTGGCTTCGTAATTCGCGCCCTCGAAGGCGCCGATGGCCTTGCGGTAGGGCGCTTGCGCGAACAGCGCGCGCGTCTGCTTCAAGTCTTCGTGGAACAGCGCGCTCATCTCGGATTCCGGACGGTTGGCCGCACGCAAGGCGGCGCGGCGCTTCTGGTAGTCGCGCGAGTACGCCTCGTATTCGACTTTCGGCCAGGGCGTGGGCAGCGGCGTGCCGGCCTGGACGTGCTGCTTCCACTTCAGCCGCGCCGGGTCGCGCAGCGCCGTCACGTTCGGCTCCCACGGCTCCATGCGCGCGCCGCTCGACTGGTAGGCGACCGGCGAAGTGTAGTACTCGTCGGCCAGGCCGGCGAAGTGGTGCCCGAACTCGTGCACGAACAGGTAATCGGCCCAGTCGTTGCCGGCCGCGGCCGTGCTGAACTGGCCGAAGATGCCGCCCCCGCCATAGGTGTCGTTGTTGACCAGGATCTCGATGAATTCATAGGGCGCATACTGGGCGATGTCGCGCAGCGCCCGGTTGTCCAGGGTCAGCACGTAGCGTTCGCTGCCGAAGATGTCGTAGCGCGTGCCGAGCGCGGACGCGTGGTGCACGCCCGTCGACGGCCGCGAGATGCCGGATTCCGGGGTCGGCACCGCCATCGCCCAGACGTTGAAATCATCGGCGCGCTCCTTGAACGGCGAGACCTCGAACAGGTGGGCCGTCAGGCGGCGTGCATCCGCCTCGAACTTCTTCATGTCGGCCCGGGTATAGCCGTCGCCCAGGACCAGCAGGTCGACCTTGCGCGGCGAGGGTCCGCTGACCTTGATCGGGATCGGCTGCGCCAGCGCCGGCGCCTGCTTGCGCACCACGTCCTGGCCGTCGGTGTCGACGTCGACGCTCCAGGCCACCGAGAACCCGTTGCGCTCGTCGCGCCTGAGGATGCGCACCCGCACCGGGCGCTCCGGTTTCGGGAACCGGACGGATTCGTGAAAGCCGCGGCTGATCCGGTTCGCTTCCTCGGTACTCTTCCACTCGGCGAAGATGGTCGAGAAGTCGCGCGAGTACAGCAGGTCACCGGTCTTCGCATCGACGACCTCGACGCGGTTGTTGCCGCGGTTGGTGTCGTCGAAGGCTTGCGACATGTCGCCCGGCCAGGGCAGCGGCTCGATCAGCACGCGTTCGATGGCGTACTGCTCGCCGAGGGCGTTGCCGCTGTGGGTGTAGTCGAGGCGGACGGTGGCGGGCGGCTGTTGTGCCGTCGCACTGGCGCCTGCGCTGCAGCAGGCGAATGCGAACAGGGCCGGCAGCAGGCGGTTCGGGAGGGGCATGGCGATTCCTTGCGGCTGAGTAGCGTGGCATTGTAACCCTGCCACCTCAAGGAAGGCACCGGCCTGGCGTCGCTGGCGCCCTGAGCCCGCAAACTATTTATATTGATACAGCGGGCGGCGGATCAGGATCGGCCGGATGTCCAGCCGCACGTTGAAGATCGAATACGCGTCGGTGGTGGCCGACTGGTAGCCGACGCTGTCGCCGGCGCGGGTGAAGCGGAACTCGAAGCCGAGGTCGGGCTGCACGCCGGTCGGGCTGCCGAGGGTGATGCCGATGGCTTCCGGCTGGTCGCTGTCGATCAGCTTGCTCATCAGCTCGACCACCGTGGTATTGCCCAGGATGTCGGCACTGAACAGCGGCTCGCGGTAGTAGGGCAGCGACGGATCGATCTTGCCGTCGGCCTTGTCCTCGGACGGCGTGAAGGTGTGGCTGGCGATGTTGAAGCGGTCGCCATTGTCGAGGTAGCTGACGCGCACGTTGCTGACGTTGAACGCGCCCTCGTGCACGTTGGCGTCGGCCAGGTCGAGCACCAGTGCGCCCTTGTAGCCGATCACCTCGACGTCGCGGTTGGGCAGGATGACCATCGCGCTGTCCTCGTCGATGCCCAGGCCCAGCTTGTAGCCCTTGGCCAGCATGGCCGGCAGCATGCGCGCGAAACGGCCGCGCACCAGCAGGTGCTGGTCGACGAACACGTCGTTGCCGATGAAGCCCAGGCCGTCGGTGATTTCCTGGCCTTCGGACACGCCCAGCTTGAGCGTGGCGAGCACCGTGCGCGGGCGCCCGAACATCGTGCTGCTCATGATGGCGGCGCCGGCGCTGGAGCCGGCGATCACGCCGCCGCCGCGGTACATCTCCCACAAGGCGTCGAGCACGCGGGTATTGCTGCCGTTCTCGTGCTTCAGCGCCATCGTGATGCGGCTCTGGTCGCCGCCGGCGAAGAAGGCGCCATTCGCCGTGCGCACCGCCTGCGCCAGCTGGGGATCGTCGGCGGCGGCCTGGTAATTGCTGCCGGCCAGCTTGACCGCCACCGGCACGAAGAAGGCGCGCGCGCCATATTTGTTGAACAGGTCGACCAGGCTCTTGCCCGAGCGCTCAGGGTAGCCCGAGGCCGACGCGAACACGGCGATGCGCGCGCCCTTGCCGCCCGCCAGCTGGACAATGCGCTCCCAGACCGCGCCATTGCTCGGCCGCAAATTGCCGCCGATGATGACCAGGGTGCCCTTGGGCGGCGCCGCGTCCGGGGCCGGCGCGGCCAGCGCGGGCGCCCCGGCGCCGAACAGCAGCAGGGGCAACAAGAGGGACAAGGAGAGGGACAGCGCGCGCAGGATGCGCGCGCCAGTCAGGCGAACGGCGGAGCGGAACATGGACTTCCTTCCCAACGGTTGAGGCGGCGGCGACAACAAACCAGCGTTAGCGTAATTGTAGAGGACTGGCGCCGTCTTGACACAAGCGCTGGACAAGCCGCCGCGTGGTGGATTACACACGGCGGCTTGCACAAGCAGGAAGTTCAGGATACGTAGAGCTTGGGCTGGAAACGTTCCATGCACGTTTCCGGACGGGATGGTTTGAAGCCGAAGCGCTCGAACAGGCTGTGCGCATCGATGGTGTTGACGGTGAAGCGGCGCAAGCCTTGCAGGCTCGGATGCTCGATCACCATGCGGATCAGCTGCTTGGCATAACCGTGCCCGCGGAATTCGGGGATGACGAACAGGTCCTCGAGTGCGGCGGTGGTGGCGTAGTCGGTGACGACACGCGCGAACGCGACCTGGCGGCCATCGATGTAGCCGCCGAAGCACAGCGAGTTCTCGATCGAGCGTTCGACCACGGTGGGCGAAATGCCGACGGCCCAGGTCGAATGCTCGCTCAGGAAGCGGTAGATCATCGGCACGTCGAGCCGGGTGCGGTCGGTGCTGACCTGGAAACTTGAGTCATTAGTGGTTGGAATCATGGAGCGCCAAACCGTCAAATCTGGTAAAAAAACCAATTCTAGCGCCGATCCCCGAAGCCCGGACGAATCGCGCAATCGTGCGGGGGCCCCCTCCCCGGCAGCCATCATTGGCCGCCACCCGGTGTGCACAGTTTATAATCAGGAAATCCAATCCGGGCAACTCGTCACCTCCTCATCATGACTGCACAACTTTCCAAAAAAGCGGAAGCCTGGTCGGCCCGCTTCACCGAACCCGTTTCCGACCTGGTCAAGCGCTACACCGCCTCGGTCTTCTTCGACAAGCGCCTCGCCCTGTTCGACATCCAGGGCTCGCTCGCGCATGCCGAGATGCTGGCCGCGCAAGGCATCATCAGCGAGCAGGACCGGGCCGAGATCGAGCGCGGCATGGCGCAGATCAAGGGCGAGATCGAGGCCGGCCAGTTCGAGTGGCTGCTCGACCTGGAAGACGTGCACCTGAACATCGAAAAACGCCTGACCGAATTGGTGGGCGACGCCGGCAAACGCCTGCACACCGGCCGCTCCCGCAACGACCAGGTGGCGACCGACATCCGCCTGTACATGCGCGCCGCCATCGATGACGTGCTGGCCCTGCTGAAGGGCCTGCGCGCCGCCCTGACCGATCTGGCCGAGCAGCACGCCGGCACCATCATGCCGGGCTTCACGCACCTGCAGGTGGCGCAGCCGGTGACCTTCGGCCACCACCTGCTGGCCTACGTGGAAATGTTCGGCCGTGACGCCGAGCGCATGGCCGACACGCGCCGCCGCGTGAACCGCCTGCCGCTGGGTGCCGCCGCCCTGGCGGGCACCACGTTCCCGATCGACCGCCTGCGTGTGGCAAAAACCCTCGGTTTCGAGGACGTGTCCCACAACTCGCTCGATGCTGTGTCTGATCGCGATTTCGCGATCGAGTTCACGGCAGCCGCATCGGTCTTGATGATGCACATCTCGCGCATGTCGGAAGAGCTGGTCACCTGGATGAGTCCGCGCGTCGGCTTCATCGACATCGCCGACCGCTTCTGCACCGGCTCGTCGATCATGCCGCAGAAAAAGAACCCGGACGTGCCGGAACTGGCGCGCGGCAAGACCGGCCGCGTCTACGGCCACCTGATGGGCCTCTTGACCCTGATGAAAGGCCAGCCGCTGGCCTACAACAAGGACAACCAGGAAGACAAGGAACCGCTGTTCGACACCGTCGACACGGTGCTGGACACCCTGCGCATCTTCACCGACATGGCGGCCGGCATCACCGTCAAGGCCGAGAACATGCGCGCCGCCGCGCTGCAGGGCTATGCCACCGCGACCGACCTGGCCGACTACCTGGTCAAGAAGGGCCTGCCCTTCCGCGACGCCCACGAAGCCGTGGCCCACGCGGTGCGCGCCTGCGACGTGGCCGGCTGCGACCTGTCCGAGATGGCGCTGGAGCGCCTGCGGGAATTCTCGCCGCTGATCGGGGAGGACGTGTTCGCCGTGCTGACGCTGGAAGGTTCGGTGGCCGCGCGCGACCACGTCGGCGGCACCGCGCCGAACCAGGTGCGCCAGGCGATCGCCCGCGTGCGCGCCCAGCTGCAGGACTAATCCCAGGCGGATCACGCAAAAACGGCGCTCATCGAGCGCCGTTTTCATTTCCACATATCGAACTATGCGCTTACGCTTTTCGGCGGCGCAGGCCAAACATGCCGGCCAGGCCCAGGCCCAGCAGCGCGATCGTGCCCGGCTCGGGAATCTCGCCGGTGTCCCAGCCGATGGCGTCGTACATCATCAGGTCGATATCGCTGATGGCCATGACTTCACCGCGCGCCGCGGTCGGGTCCAGGATGCCGATGCCCAGGTTGTCCTTCCAGTGGCTGGCCTGGCGGCCGTCGCCGAAGTTGACGCCGGTCGAGAAGGTCGCGATGGTGGTGTCGCAATTGTCCAGCGAGAAGTACTTGGTGCGGTTGTCGGCCGCGAAGTCGAGATCCGCGCCGGCCGCCTTGCTGTCGGTCGAGCAGCGGAACAGGTCGTTCGGGGCGATATAGGTGAATGCCGCATCCGAAAAATTGCCGCTGCGGTTGCCGTCGAGCGTATCGACGCCGCTGACGAAGCCGAGCGCATGGCCGATCTCGTGCGTCGCCACGCCGATGAAGTCGTAGGCGTCGCTGTTGACGCCATTGGTCGGGTCGAAGTCCCATATGAAGCTGCTGCTGAACGTGATCGAACCGTCGCTGCGCGGATCGTTCGCGCCGAGCAGGCCGGCTGCGCGCGCATTCGCGCTGGTCATGCGGATCGTGTTGTTGTTCGCGTTGCAGTTGTTGTCGAGGAAGGTCGCGCCGCTGCCCGCGCCATTCGGATTGACGGCGGTACCGTTCATCAGCACGCTCAGGCAGCTGTTCTGCGACAGGTTCGCCACCGCGGTGCGGTCGAGCGCACTCGTGGCGTCGGCGGCCAGCGCATTGCGGTAAGTGTCGTAGCTGTAGGTTGCCCGGGTCGAACCGGTGGAACCGAGGACACCAGCACTGAGGACCGAAAACCCGATGTTCAGGTTGACCGTGACGTCGTCGTAGAGCACCGAACTCCAGCGGTCGGCGGCGGCCTGGAAGCCGGCCAGCGCGCGCTGGTCCATGTCGGGGGCATAGCTGAAATTGATGACCATCGCGTGGGCGGAACCGGCGAAGGCGCAAGCGAGCAATGGTGCGATTGTGATGATCTTCTTCAGACTCTTCATATCTCTCTCGGGCTTGTTGGCTTTGGACTTATTGTGGCGATCCACGAGGGATCGTTAGTTATCCAGTAGCAATTTGCAGGCCAGAACGATAAGCGTTTGTTTCTCAAAGAGAAATTATTTTATATGCATATCTTTTTAGCATGATTTGTAAAGTTTTTCGACGGCAATATGGTGCCGACCATGTAGGTGCGTACCCGCAGGTTTGACGGCCAGCACGTACAATTGCTGGCGCTACCAACATCGCCAACCCAAGACAACATCAATGACCCGTACCACATTGCCTGAGCTTCCCCAGCAAGACTTCGCCGCCTTCCTGTTCGACATGGACGGCACCCTCCTCACCTCGATCAAGGCCGCCGAGCGCGTCTGGGGCAACTGGGCCGCCAGCCACGGGCTCGACGTCGCCGCCTTCCTGCCGACCATCCATGGCAAGCGCACCGAAGACACGGTCCGCGGCCTGGACCTGCCCGGCGTCGACGCGGCGGCGGAAGCGGCGCGCATCACGCGGGCGGAAATCGAGGACGTGGCGGGCGTGGAAGCGATCCGCGGCGCCGCCGCCTTCCTGGCCAGCCTGCCGCCGGGGCAATGGGCGATCGTCACCTCGGCGCCGCGCAAGCTGGCCGAAGCGCGCATCGCCGCGGCCGGGATGCCGCTGCCGGGCGTGCTGGTGGCGGCCGAGGATGTCGAACGCGGCAAGCCGGCACCCGACCCTTTCCTGCTGGGCGCGCGGGAGCTGGGCGTGGCGCCCGAAGATTGCCTGGTGTTCGAGGACACGCTGGCCGGCCTGCGTTCGGCCGCGGCGGCCGGCATGCAGGGCATCGTGGTCACGACGACGCATGCGCATCCGCTGGAGACCGAGGTGCCGGGCGTGCTCGACTATGAAGAGTTGCGGGCCATCGTGACGTCCGGCGGCAAATTACAAGTCTCAAAAAAGTAACTTATAGGTGACTTTTAGAGAATTATACGTTACATTACTTTCCATCAACCCTTGATGGAGAAGACCATGTCATCCCTGCTCGCCGATCACACCGAAAAACTGATCCGCTTCTCGCGCCGCCAACTGTGGTGCGCGCTCGTATTCCTGGTACTGCTCGGCGGCGCGCACCTGGCCGACGGCCTGTTCCACCTGCGGCTCCCGGCGGCGGCAAGCGCCATGATGCTGGTGTGCGTCGTCATCGTCGCCGCGACGAAAAACCCGCGCGCTACGAAAGGCGTCGATTTCTCGAGCGGGAGCCCGGCCATGCAGGCCCTGCGCAATGACGAACTGCGCCAGTTCGCGCAAGCGAAAGCCTTTCGCAACGGCTTCTGCATGCTGCTGGCCTATCCGCCCATCTGCGCCTTCGTGCTGACCGGACTGGGCTTTGCCGATCCGCTGCCCTTCGTGGTCGGCAGCGGCGCCTGGAGCGGTGGCGTCGTCTTCCTGGCCAGCCTGCTCTGGTACGACCGCTGATGGCCGAACACCTGAGCACGACCATGAAGGTCCAGCGCGCCCGCCTCGATCTGACGCAGGCCGCGCTGGCCGAGCGCGCCGGCGTCACGCGCAAGTCGATCAATGCGATCGAGACCGGTCACATGGTGCCGTCCACCATCCTCGCGCTGAAGCTGGCCCGGGCGCTGGGCGTCACGGTGGAACAGTTGTTCGCGCTGGAGACCGTGCCGGACTGAATCACTCGTGGCGGTAGACGCGCGGCGTCAAGGTCTCGGTATCGACGTCCAGCGCCGGCGCATCGGGCGCGGCGTGCTTCGGATACGGCGTGCCGTCGCGCTGGGTGTAGCTGTCGCTCTTGCCGTCGTAGACCAGGTCGATGTCCGGATACTCGGCGCGGTCTTCCGGCACGCGCGCACCGACGCACAGCAGCAGCGCGGTGCCCCAGCTCTTGTTGACCAGGTGGTGGCCGTTCGGGCGGCCGGCCGGGAAGGCGGCGCAGTCGCCGGCGCGCATCAGGGTCTCGCCCTCGTCCGTGACCAGGGTCAGCTCGCCCGACACCACCGTCACGAACTCATCCTCGTGCGAATGCCAGTGGCGCTGCGACGACGCCGCGCCCGGCTGCAGCTCGACCAGGTTGACGCCGAATTGCGTCAGTCCGCCGGCATCGCCCAGCGCCTGGCGGCTGCGGCCGTTGACAGCCTCGGCGAAGGCCTCGGGATAGCTGGTGCCGGTCTGCACGGGGATGATACTCAGGTCTAGTCTCGACATCGAACGCTCCAGATAGGGTTGGTGGCGACCTCGGCGGCGAGTCCGGCCGCGGCGCCATACATGATGATGGGAGGATAGCGTAAAACCGCGCCGCGCCCGTGTCCGGCCGGGACAGGCCCCACCGGCTAGTCCGCCGGACGCCCCTTCGCCACCGCCTTGCGCGCGCTGTCGTTGCCCAGGGCCGCCGCGCGCCGCCACAGCCGCATGGCGCCGCCACGGTCGGGACGGGCGATGCCGGCGCCGGTCCAGTCCATCAGGCCCAGGTTGTACAGCGCCGTCGGCTCCTCGCGCTGGGCGCCCATCTGGAACCACTTGCGCGCCTGGGCATAATCGACCGGGACGTTGACGCCCTTGTAGTGGATCGTGCCGAGGAAGTGCATGGCGCCCAGGTGGCCGCGTCCGGCGGCCAGTTCCAGCTTGCGCAAGCCTTGCGCCATATCAAAATGGCCGCCGCCCCGGTTGACCTGGATCATTCCCTGGGTCGCATGGCCCCAGGTATCGTCGAGCGCCACCGCCTTGTCCGCCCAGGCGCCGGCCGCCGCCACGCGTTCGCGCATGTCGTCGCCCCGGGTCTGCCAGTCGCGCAGGCCTTCGCCCAGCAGGACCATCCATCCGTACGGACCGTAGGCGGCCCCGTTGCCGGTCTGGGCCAGCGGTTCGAGCATCTCGCGCGCACGTCCCAGGTGGCCGGCGGCATACTCGCGCATCGCCGCGGCCACCGCTTCGCGCTCGGCGGCCGGCACCGACGCCGTCTCCGCCGTCTCCGCCGGCACGGTTTGCGCCCCGGCCCAGGGTCCGCGCAGCGGCAAGCCCCAGGCGCCCAGCGCCAGCACCAGCACGACCGGCGCCAGCACCAGGAAATGCGCGGTGCGGTCGCGCCGTCCCTTGCGCGCCAGGGCCAGCGCGCGGCCGGCCTTGCCCTCGCCGCCGAGCGCCGTGCCCAGCACCGTGCGCAGCCGGCGCCGGAACAGCCACAGGCTGGCCGGCAGCGCCAGCGCGCCGCACAGCACGCCCGCCACCCGTCCCGCCCACAGCCAGCCGCCGAGCGCGAGCAGGACCGCCATCAGCACGCCATGCCACCAGCCCTGCTTGGCAAAGCGCGTGCAGACGTGGCGCAGGGCGCCCAGCAGCGCCGACTCGATGGTGGCGGCGTAGTCCGCAGAGATGACGCCGGCATGCGCCTTGCCGGCGTCGCCGTCGAGTACCGCCTCGACCACGTCCGCGTTCAATTCCGACGCCGCCACGTGGCGCAGCGGTTCGAGCAGCTTGCCGATGTCGGCGGCGAACAGGCCGTCGTCGGCCATCCTGGCCAGCGCCCCGGTCAGCACCCGCAGGTCGCGCTGCAGCAGGTCCTCGACGATGTCGTCCAGGGTCAGCCAGCGCAGCTCGCGCCCGTAGGCGACGATGTCGTAGCACACCTCGCCGCACTCGGCCGCGAGGCGGACCAGGCGCACCGGCATCGCATATTCGGCCGTCAGCGCGCTCGCGCCGCCGCTCGCGAGGCCGAGCAGCGCCATGGCGGCGGCCTGCCCGGCGAGCCCGTGCGGGCCTTCGCGCTGCACGACCTGGCGCGCGTCCTCGGGCATGTCCTCGGGCAGGTCGATGGCGTAGGCCGGTTGCAGGTGCACGTCGGTCCAGGCGGCGTCGCCGACCTTGCCGGAGCCGGCGCACGGTGAGCAGACCAGGTCGCCGCTGCCGCCGCAGGTGCGGCAGACGATGGTGCCGACGGCATGGCAGGTCGTGCAGCGGATCTGCGCCGTGCCGTGGCAGGTGCCGCAGTCGACCTTGCCCCACGAGCAGGCATAGCAGGTGTCGGTGACCTGGCGGTAATGGGTCTGGTATTCGGTGTGGTAACTGGTGCTGGAATTGCCGTCGTGGTAGACCGTCGTGGCGACCTGCACCGCTTCCTGGTAGCTCTCGGAACGGGAAATGGTGCCGAGGCCGCTGCAGGCGCCGCAATTGACCTTGCCGAACAGGCAGGCGAAATTGTTGCAGCTGATGTACAGGCCGCCCTGGCATTTCCAGCAGGTTTCACTGCCGCACCCACGGCAGGTGTGGCACTCGTTCTTGCCCTCGCCGTCGCAGTCGCCGCAGGTCTGCAGCGCATAGCGCCGCGCCTGCGCGCCCAGGTACAGGCCCTCCTCGACCGTGTCGTAGCGCGTTCCGGGGTCGCGCAGCTGGCGCTCCAGCTTGGCCAGCGCATTGCGCAGGAAGGCCGGCTTCTGGGCGCGTTCCTCGGCCGCGGCCAGGCCGACGCGGGCGCTGCGGATGTCCCCGGGCGCCGGCTTGAAGTGGCCCGTGATGCTGCGCTCCTCGCAGCGCGCCTCGAGCGCGTAGCGCACCACCATGCGATAGGGATGGGCGGCATCGTCCTCGGCCAGCGGCTGCACGTCTTCCGGCTCGAAGCGGGTCTTGTCGCGCACCAGGTCGCGCAGCTTGCCGAGGGTTTCGCTGGCGGGCGGCGCCGCCTTGTCCAGCGTCACCGGCAGCGATGGCGCGGATACGGGCACCGGCAAGGCGGCCGCCGCGGCGCCGCAATGGTCGCAGAACAGCGCGTCGCTGGCGTAGGCGGTGCCGCAAGCCGGACAGGCCGGGGCCGGGAGTGCGCTTGCTTCGGTCGGATTCGTGGTGGTCGTCATGGTCGTGATGGTGAAGCGCCGGGCCTACCTGGCATTGCCGGGGCCGGGCTGGTACTGGCGCATGGTCGCGTCGGTATTTTTCAGGATGGTCTCGAACAGGCGCTGGACCGACTCCGGACTTTGCGCCTGCTGGAACTGGATCTGGGCCAGGTCGATGCGCGCGCGCGGATAGCGCGCCTGCGATGCGCTCTCCAGCAGGCGCACGGCTTGCGCCCTGCCGCCTTGGGCCTGGTCCTTGAGCAGCATTTCGGCGAGCTCGGTCTGGGCCACCGGGAAGCCCAGGCGCGCCGCCTGGCGCAGCCATTTCTCGGCCTCGCGCGCACCCTGGCCGCGGCGCCCGCCACGCAGCGCCACCAGGCCCAGGGTCGTCATCGCGACCACGTTGCCCTTGCCGGCCCGCACCCGCAAGGCATCCAGGGCGCTGCCGTCGACACGCTCGGCGCGCCGGCCGATGTCGTTGTCCAGCTCGGTCCAGGCGCGTTCGTCCATGTCGCGGTACCAGCTCGCCTCGCCGCTGCTGCCGATCGACCCGCCCCGGTACTGCTTGCCGGCCTTGACCGGCGCCGCACGGGGCTCGCCCGCCAGCGGCGCCTGCCAGCCCGGCGGCGGCAGGAAATAGAAGTCCCCCGCCAGCGAGGATTCGAACCAGGGCTGCTGGTCTTCCAGCGTGCGCCGCCTGACCTCGTCCGACAGGGTGCGGAACAGCTTGTCCGCGCTCAGGCCGCGCTGGCCCAGCAGCGACGCCAGGGTCTCGGTATAAATGCTGTGCCTGCGTCCGGTGCCGTCTTCCGCAAGCTGGCCCGGCGCCGTCGAATAGGCCACCAGGGTGCCGCGCGGCGCGCTCGCGGCCGCCAGGCCGAGGTTGGCGTAACTGCGCAGGCGCACGGCGGGCACCGGCTGGAACGGGTTGTTGCGGCAGGCGTCGAGGATGATGACGTTGACCGCCGAGCGCGACAAGGCCAGGCGCTCGTGCAGGGCCTGCAGCGGAAAGGCGCGCAGCGCCACGCCGGCTTCGCTGGTCGGGGTGATGTCGATCGGCAGCAGGTAGTTGTTGCCGTTGATCTGCAGGCCATGGCCCGCGTAGTACACGAGCGCGGTCGCCCCGGCCGGCAAGCCTTCGGAAAAGCGGCGCACCGCCTCGAACATCGCGCTGCGGTCCAGGTCCTTCCTGAGGCTCACCGTGAAGCCCGCCCGGGCCAGCGTGTCCGCGATCAGCTCGGCGTCGGGCCGGGTGTTGGGCAGCACATGGGCGTTGTAGGCGCCATTGCCGATCACCAATGCAAAACGGCCGGCCGGCGCGCTGGCCGCCGGCGCGGCAAGCGCGCCCGCCAGCCACGGCAGCGCGCCCAGGGCGGCGACGAGATGACGCCGCTTCATGGCGGGGTCAGCGCCAGCACGTCCTCGACCAGCGGCGAGGCGGCCAGCGCATCCCGCACGCGCGCAGCGTCGCGCGGCTCGTCCAGCACCAGCCACAATTCGCCGCCGGCACCCGGTCCCCAGACGATGTGGCAACGCTGCTGGGCAAGCAGGGCAAGCACGTCGCCGAAGTTGGCGCCGCGCTTGAGCACCAGCTTGATCTGGGCTTTCTGCTGGGGCGCCGCCAGGCCGCGCGTGACGGCTTGCTCGCGCGCCGGCAACAGCAGCGTCCCGGTCAGCAGGAGTTGCGCCGAGGCAAGGACGAGCATCGCGGCCAGCGCCGGCGACAAGCCCCATGCACCGAGGCGCCGGTGCCAGCGCTGCACCAGGGTCAGGGGCGGCGGACGGCTGGCGTCCAGGCGCGCTTTCAGCGTGGCATAACCGGCCATCGGATCGCGCCCCTCGCCATGCAGGCGCGCCGCTTCGGTCATTTTTTTGGCAAACAGGTATTCTTCGTTCGCGCCCGGATTCGTCTTCAGGTATTCCTCGATGAATGCCTTTCCGGATTCATCGAGCGTGCCATTGACATAAAACGGTAATAGATCGCGAAACTCTCTTCTGCGGGTTATGTCATCCAATCTTTTCTCCCACATAGGCGGCGCCCATTGCGCGTTCCAGGCAGGCCCGGATTGCGCGGCGCGCGTGAAACAAGCGTGACTTGACCGTCCCGACGGGCGTTCCCGTTTTCATGGCGGTCTCTTCCAGGCTGCAGTTTTCCACGGCGGTCCAATAAATCGATTCGCGCTGCGCATCCGGCAAACGGTCGATGCATTCGATCAGCGCTTCGCCCGCTTCCCGTTCTTCGAATTGCGCCAGCACGTCCCACGCGGGTTCCAGCACGGTATCGAGAAACTCGGGATCGTCGGTACCGATTTCGCGCTGGTATTTGGCATGCCGGCGCCGCCATTCCCGAATCATGTTATTCGCGATACCGCACAGCCAGGTCGAAAACTCGGCCAGCCCGTCATAGCTGTCCGGCTTGCGAAACGCCGTGTACAAGGTATCGATCACCACCTCTTCCGCCCCGCCGTCGTCCCATACCCGGTAACGCACATAGGCATACAAGCCCGGCTGGTAGGCCGAATACAGCCTGGCCGTCGCTGTATCGTCGCCTTGCGCAACAAGGTTCAATAAATCTTTCACTTCCCGGCGCGGCAAATTCCTCATCGTATTCCCAAAATTTTTTTCTTTGCCGATTGAACCTGGAGCGAAACCGTCCCGATAAAGGAGCAAACAGCGAATGCCAATAATCAGTAGTCAAATTTCCTGACTACAAGTATTCTATTGTATTCTTAACAAAGAGCAACGCTTTACCGACTAGCAGTCCACTTTTTTTCAAGCCGAGAGCGAGCCGATCCAATGTCCATCTGCGCTTCATGTACCACCCCTAATTCGCCCCAAGCCAGGTTTTGTAAAAAATGCGGATCGGCCCTGGCAAAACCGGATGCATTGGCCTGCAATGACTGCGCACATCCCCTGAAACCGGGCGCGAAGTTTTGCGGCGCTTGCGGACATACCGTCGCACAAGCGCCATCCGTATCGACAGCGGCGATGCCGGCGCCCGGGCCCGAATTGGCAATGGCCGATGCGGCGCCGGCGGTCGACACCCTGCCGATGACGCCAGTGGCGGAAATGCAACATGTACCGGCGCCGCTGCCCGCCGTGGTGGCGCCGCACGTCGCCGCCCTGGATGAGATCGAGACGGTTGCCGAAGCTGCGCACCACGAGCCGGAGCCGGCGCTGGAGCCCGAGCCGGAGTCAGAGGTGGCGCTGGACCCGGAGCCAGAGCCGGAGCCGCAACCAGAGCCGGAGCTGGCCCCGGAGCCCGAGTCGGCGCCACAATCAGAGCCGGAGCTGGAACCCGAGCCCGAGCCGGCGCCGCAACCAGAGCCGGAGCCGGAACCGGAGCCCGAGCCGGCGCCGCAACCTGAGCCCGAACCGGAACCACAGCCGGAGCCAGAGCCATCCCCCGAACCCGAACCGCAAGCGCTTGCCGCCGCCTCCGTAGCCGACAGCGCGCCGCAGGCGACCGCCGTCGCCGAGCCGATGCCGGCGCAGCCCGCCGCAGCGGCCGAAGACGAACCGGTGCCCGCGCCCTCGCGCCTGAAGCTGTACCTGCTGGCCGGCGGCGCGCTGGCCATCGCCGTGGCCGGCGGCGCGTATGCCCTGCTGCACCGTGGCGGCCAGGACAGTGCCCCTGCCGCGCCGCCGGCGCCGGCCCAGGCACCCGCTTCGGCGCCCGCACCCGCACCGGCCGCACCACCGGCACCCGCTGCCGCCGAGGCCGAAGCGCAAGCCGCCCCGGCCGAAGCGGCACCGGCCCCGGCCGAGCCCAAGCCGGCCCCGGCCGAGACCATCAAGCCCGCCCCGGCCCCGGCGGAACGCCCCGTGCCGGCTGAACGCCCGGCCCCGGCGGAACGTACCGCGCCGGCCGAACGCCCCGCACCGGCCCCGCAGCGCCAGCCGGCGGCAAGCCCCCGCCCCAGGGCCGAACCCAGGCCGATGGCGGCGCCGGCGGACGACAAGAACCAGGTGCTGCTGGGACGCGCCGAGCGCTACCTGTCCATGGCGCAATACGACAAGGCCATCGCCACCGCCGAAAGCGTGCTCGAACTCGACCCGGGCAACGGCGCCGCCCGCGCGCTGCTGGACAAGGCCAGGGCAAGGCAGCTGGAAGCCTTGCGCGCAGGCAGTTCGATCGAATGAACGACAACACGAGGAAACGACGATGAAAACGAAGTCCCTGGCCATGGCCCTCTCCGTCTCGATCGCGGCAAGCGGCTGCGCGACCCAGAACCCGAACCAGAATTCGTCCGCCCTGGCGGACAACACGGTCCTGAAATGCGGCGCGATGGCCGCCGGCGGCGCCGTGCTCGGCGTCCTGCTCGATGGCAAGCGCGGCGCCCTGCGCGGCGCGGCGATCGGCCTCGGCGCCTGCGCCGTGATCGAGGTGGCGTCCAGCCGCACGCGCTCCGCGGCCGAAGTCGAGCAGAAATACCGCAGCAGCAACCGCAACGCGCTGCCGCCCTCGGCCCAGCTGGTGAGCTATGCCAGCAACGTCTCGCCCCAGGGCCAGGCGCGCAGCGGCGATCCGATCAAGGTGCAGTCGACCATCCGCGCCGTGTCCGGCAGCAGCGAGCCGATCCGCGAGATCAGGGAAGTGCTGGTCGCCTACTCGCCCGACGGCAAGGAATTCAAGCGCGGCGAAAAATTCGTCGACACCGCTGGCGGCAGCGGCGAATTCAGCAACAGCTTCACCCTGCGCCTGCCCCAGGGCGCGCCGGAAGGCGGCTACCGCCTGCACACCGACGTGTACCTGAACGGCAAGCTGGCCTCGTCCCGCGACGCCAGCCTGCAACTGGTCCAGGCCGAGACCCAGCGCGCCCTGTCGGCGCGCTGATCGCGACACCTTTCACCCTCAAGGAGCCCCCATGTCCGCTGTTTCCGCCAACTGCACCGCCTGCAATGAACCGCTCGGCCTCGGCGCCCGCTTCTGCGAAGATTGCGGCACCCCGGCCGCCGCGCAGCCGGCCGCCGCCGCCGCAACGCCTGCCGCAGTGCCTGCCGCAACCCCGGCCGCGGCCCCTGCTGCCGCAGCCGCAGCCGCACCCGCCGTAGCCGCAGCCGCCATCGAACCGCCCGTCCCGGCGACGGTCCGCGGCGTGATCATGCGCGACACCAATGCCGGCCCGGGAATGATCCTGGTCAACGGCGTCAAGAAGACCTTCACGCTGGAACAGCACTGGCAAGGGACCGTCGCGCCCCAGGTCCAGATGCAGGCCGACGTCACGCTCGACCCGCAGGGCGAGATCGTGGCGATCGTCCCGGCCAGGGCCGGCCTGGAAGACCTGGAAAAATACAAGGCGCTGGCCAAGAAGGCCGTGGACGGCGGCACGCCGGTCCTCGCCGACCTGGTGGGCCGCATCGGCAAGCCGGTGCTGGCGGCCATGCTTGTCGTCATCGTGAGCTGGCTCTGGCTGCCGGCGATCAACGTCACCATCATGGCCGGCATGAAGCAGAGCGCCACCCTGTTCGACCTGCTGCGCCTGGCCAACAGCGGCGCCAGCCTGCAGAACTTCGGCCAGTCCGGCGGCAGCAGCGGCCTGTATGGCTTCATCTGCTTCCTGGCGATGTTCGCCCCGCTGCTGCCGACCTTCCTCAAGCACAAGCACGCACGGCTCGGCTATTTCGGCCCGCTGGCCTTCCTCGCGCTGACCGGCCTGATGATCTACATGCAGATGCGCTCGATGACCAGCGCCGCGCGCGACAGCATGCGCGCCCTGGGCGGCAGCCGCATGGACGAGATGGCCGACGCCATGATGCAGCAGGTTTCGAACGCCCTGTCGATCGGCTTCGGCACCTACCTCTCGCTGGCGGCCGCGCTGTACCTGGCCTGGCGCGGCATCGACGCGCTGCGCAAGGCGCGCTGATCCGTAACCGCATCCACCATCACAAGGAGAACCAGAATGACCCAGCTTTACAGCACCCTCGGCCGCCTGGCGCTGCCGGCGACCCTCGCACTGTGCCTGGCCGCCTGCGGCAAGAGCGCCGACGCCCCGGCCAGCCCGTCCGCCGCCGCGCCCGCCCCGGGCCTGGCCGAAGTGACCAGCCCGGCCTCGGTCGCCAAGGTGGCCGAATCGACGCTGCCGAAAGGCGACCCGTCGACCCCGCTCGACGCCTACCACAAGCTCGACAGCGGCAACCAGGTCATGTTCATGTATTACGCGCTGGCGAACATGCCGGTGCCCTACGAGGACATCGCGCAGACCTACTCGGCCGACTACGGCCGCACCAGCGACAGCTTCAAGCGCCAGGACATCATCAAGTCACTGCAGCCGCGCATCGACCAGGAAATCGCCGGCGCCAAGGGCGGCCGCTACATCGTCATGGAAACGAAGGACGGCAACCTGCTGCAGCGCTACAACTTCGAGAAGAAGTCCTTCGCCATCAACGAATTCGCCGACAGCGACCGCTACACCTACTTCAGCGACAACAGCCAGTACACGCTGGCCAACACCAACGGCAGCCAGTTCGCCGCCTTCCCGGTCGCCGATGAAGCGAAGGCGCGCGTGATCGAGGGCTACCTGAGCAAGTACACGCAGCTGCGCCTGCAGACCTACGCCTTTGCCCAGGACGCCGATCCGAGCCATCGCCGCGTCAAGCTGCAGGTCATGAAGGTGCGCCTGCTCGACCCGGCCGGGGACGTGCTGGCGGAACTCTGAGCATGACGACCTTCGTGGCACTTTGCCGGCGCGCCGCGCTGCCGGCCCTGCCGCTGCTGCTGGCCGCCTGCACGGCCAGCCAGCAGGGGAACCGCACCGTCATCGGCTTCGACCAGGATGAACTGAGCGCCGTCCGGCTGCAGACGTTCAAGCTGGGCGCGGCCGATGCCGTGTTGCGCCGTACCGTGAACCGGGGCTACCAGATCAAGCTGTACGACCGCATGAAGCTGATCGACCTGGGCCGGATCGACAATCCGCGCGTGGTGGGCGCCGTGCGCGCACCGGGCTACGACCTGATCGCCGTGGAAGCGCCGACCCCGGCCTGTCCCTATGCGCACCGCCTGTACGAGCTGAAAGGCCTGGCCGTCGGCATGTGGGAGGTCAACAATACCCCCGGCAAATGCCGCTACCCGGTCACCCTGTCGACCGACGGGCAATCCTGGCTCGCCCACCAGAACGGCGGGCGCAACGACAGCCTGGTCTGGTTCTGGAACGACGGCAAGATGGTCAGCATGCTGGACCCGGCGCAGGACGACGCGCGCAAGCGCCAGGCCGCCGCGCCGGGCGCCGGCCAGGGCGACACCCGGGCGGCGCCGGCCTCCGGCACCGCACGCCGTCCGCTGGCGCGCTTCGAGTCGGGCGATGCCGCCCCGGCCGCCGCCGGCGCCGGCGCCAGGAACGACGACGCCGCGCCTGCCACCCCGGCCGTACCGGCCAGGGGCCGGGTCGCCGCCGCGCCGGCCCAGGCCGCGCCATCCGCGCCGTCCGCCGCCCCGCGCCGCATCGACGCCGGCCGGTACACCAAGCTGCCGTCCAACGGCGTCACCGAAATCGCCCCCACCAAGGTGACATTGCGCGATGCCGACTGAACGCGACAAGCAGGCGATCCGGGTAAGCAAGCCGCACTGGCTGTTCTCGTCCCAGCCGCGCGCCGCCTGGGTGTGGGTGATGGCGATCGTGACCGCCGCCTACCTGCTGGTCGAGTGCGGCTTCAACTCGCGCCTGCTCGACGTGGTCGGCGGCATGCCGGACAAGGAGACGGTCGAGCACATCGAGGTGCGGGGGCGCCTGATCTCGGGTGCGGCCGTGGCCCTGATGGCCTGGCCGTGGCTGTTCAAGCAGGCCAGGGAGCGCGGCCTGCACTGGATCGGCACCGTGCTGCTGCTGGCCGTCGCCAGCGCGCCGCTGGTCGCCGTCACCTACGTCGGCGAGCGCATGCTGGTCGACACGGTGGTGCAGCGCTCCACGCCCGAGCAGCGCTACCTGGCCGTCAACCTGCTCACCGTGCAGAACGCGCTGGTGGTCGGCGCGGTCGAGCTCGACGACCTGCCGCTCAGCCGCACCCAGCTCGCGGCGCCCGACGGCAAGACCTTCCTCGCCGTCTTCCCGCTGCTGGCCTACTCGACGCGCAACCTGGAACAGAAGATCCACGACCAGAAGGCGCACATGCTGCGCAGCGTGACCGACCATGCCTACGGCGGCCTCGACGAGAACTACAACCGCTTCCTGCTGTCGCGCGAAGCGCTGATCAAGCGCTACAACGACGACTACCTCGGCGGCTGCGACGAATACAACCGCGCGCTCGGCCGGATCGGCGCCGAACAGCAGCGCGGCTGGGCCGACTACACGCGCAAGCTGGCGGGCCGCGGCCTGTCGCCCGAGCGCGTGCCGCCCGCCTACTGGCGCAAGGTGCGCGCCCAGGTGCGCGGCATGGGCGTGCCGGTGCCGAACGACTGGGACCCGGGCGACCGCGGCAGCTTCAACGCCGCCATCGCGCACAAGGTACGCGGCGCGGCGGACCAGCGCTTCCGCAGCGCCATCGCCAGCCACTTCGACGGCGCCGGCATCGCGCCCAACCTGGACAAGCGCGCCTTCTTCGCGCACGCGGTGGTGCAGGACAGCTGGCGCAAGCAGCTGCACTACGACGAGACCGGGGTGACGCTGCCAATCGACCTGCCGGGCGACCGCGAAGCGCCGCGCTTCTTCGAGCGCACCGTATACGCCAGGGTGCTCGACTGGCACGTGCAGGACAAGCTGAGGAAATACGGCGCCCCGGTGGAGGCCTTCGCCGATGGCGGCCGCTACCAGGCACTGGGCCTGGAAAGCATGCGCGCCATGGCGGTGCCGCCGATCGCCCTCGCCTTTTCCATCTTCGGCGCCCTGATCCACATGATCAAGCTGGCGCTGTTCCTGGTGCAGCTGGCGTTCCAGCGCGCCTTCACCCACGGCTACGTGAAGGTACCCTGCGTGATCGCCCTGGCCCTGGTCCTGCTCGGCACCTTCCGTTTCATCCCGACCAGCCACATTCCCCAGCAGCCCCTGTTCGCGTATTTCGAGCAGCGCGGCGCCACGCTCGGCGGCGACGGCGAACCCACCTGGCGCGGCCGCCTCGCGATGTTCTACACGCGCAGCGTGATCCAGGCCCAGCCAATCGCCTACCCGGTCTTCGAAGCGGTGCGCCTGCACGTGCTGGGCGGCCTGGAATTCGGCTACCACCCCACCACCATTGCCCAACGATCGCATGAGTAAATCCCTTGCCCGCGCCTGCCTTGGCCTGCTGGCGCTCGCGCAGGCCGGCCTGGCCTGCGCCCAGATGCCCGACGCCGGCACCATCCCGGAACTCGAGCGCAGCGGCTACGTCCTGATGGACAAGATCAACACGCCGCTGCTGTATCCATCGGCCACCGGCAAGCCCTACGACGCGCGCGTCCTGCTGATCGAAGGGCGCGACAGCCTGCCGGACGACCTGCGCCAGCGTGTCGGCAACCTGAACGACCGCGACGAATTCAAGGTCCACGAAGCCCTGCAGGCCTTCCAGCCCTTCCTGGCCGAGCGCAAGGACACGCTGCATGCGGCGCGCGGCTACCTGGTCAGCCTGCGCCACAAGCTGGGCGAATACGACTTCAACCGCCACCGTTTTCCGCTGACGCTGGAACTGGCGGTCAGCAAGCCGAAGTCCGCCGACAGCTACCACTGCTCGGGCGCCTACGACAGGATCAAGCAATCCCTGTTCACCGCCTGCATCGGCGCCACCAACTGGAACCGCCAGAACCCGGCCTTCCAGTACCTGGCCATCGACGACGTCCAGCAGGCCCAGCTGATCAAGCGCAAGCTGGAACAGAACAAGGCCGGCTTCTTCTTCCTGATGCAGCCCGACGGCCGCTTCCGCCCGGTCGAAAGCAGCAAGATGCGCTTCGGCGGCTACTTCAACCCGGTGCTCGTGTCCGGCATCCAGCCGGCGCGCGTGCTGGGACTGGTGCTGGTCGACTTCGACACCGACGAGATCATGGTGGCCGGCCCGATGGCGGGCGTGAAGGCGGTTCCGCCCACGCGCGATGACGCCGGCGCCGCGGCGCCGCCCAGGACCGGCGGCACGGCAAGCACGCCCGGCGCCGGCGCCGGCGCCGCGCCGTCGTACCCGGTCGCGGGCGCCCAGCCCGGCCAGGCCGGCGGCGGCCTGGCCGCCACCCCGGGCAACCCCGGCGCGCCGGTCACGCCCGGCGCGGCGTCGGTGCCTATGCCGGTGCCTGCGCCGGGCATCACGCTGGGCCTGCCGGCCGATGCCCCGACGCGCGACCTGGACCGCCTGCTCGCCGTGCTGGCCTACACCGTCTACAGCGACGACGACAAGATCGCCGACGCCCGCCAACTGGTCAAGGCGCTGAACGACAAGGCCGCCCGCATCGCCGGGGACAGCGGCCGCGATGAACTGATCCGCGCGCGCGAGCTGGACCGCCTGCAAAAGGACATCGACGCCGCCGAACTCAAGCTGGCATCGCTGCAGGACCAGATGCAGCTGAAACAGGCCACCGTGGCGGCGTGGCGGCTGCGGCGCCAGCACCGGCCCCAGCTCGAGTCGACCGCGCGCAACGGCAAGCTCCACGTGGAAAACTACGCCCTGCCCGACGGCCGCGAGATCGTGGTGTTCCGCGGCACCGACAACGGCGAGGACATCCTTACCGATTTGCAGCTGGGCCTGACGCCGGAACTGGCGGCGGAACTGGCCACGCGGGTCAAGTCCAGCGCCGGGCAAGGCGTCCTGACCGGCATCGGCAGCGCCGTGGTGAAGGGCTACGACGCCGGCCACCTCGACGCCAACAACATCGGCCGCCCGCAATCCTTCCAGGCGGCCGACGCGCTGGTCCGCCAGCTCATCGCCAGCGGCGTCCCGGCAGGCCAGGTCGTCCTGAGCGGCCACTCGCTCGGCGGCGGCTATGCCCAGTACGCGGGCCTGCGCCACCGCGTCGGCCAGGTCGTCGCCTTCAACCCGGCCCCGCTCAGCGCCCAGCTGCAAAAGGACATCGGCAGCGGCGCCCAGGCCGGCGTGCGGCTGCGCCACTATGTCTCCTTCATCGCCGCCGAAGGCGCCGGACCGACCTACGATCCCTTGTCCCAGTTGACCAGGGAATACCTGAAGCAGCCCGAACTGAATGCCTTCCGCGTGATCGGCGAGCAGTACGCCGTCTCGGTCTGCGCACCGATGGGCACCCCGGAATACCTGAGCTTTTCGCGCTCGTTCCAGGAAAAGGTCACCCAGACCACCTTGATGAGCATCAACAAGGGAGCCATGGGCACCAAGCTGGCCGGGCAAATGGCCGGCTACGCCGTCGGCGCGAATAGCGCGGGCACCGAGCGCGGTTCCGCCATCGCCAACGGCGGCGCCATCGGCCGCATGCCGGGCCAGGCGCTGGGCACGGCCGCGTATTGCAGCAAGCATCCTTTCCTGTGCAGCGGCAAGCTGGCCATGGGCGGCATCGCCAGCGCGGCCGCCCAGGCGACGCTGGCGCCGCGCGCCTGGACCGTGCTGAATGCGCACCGCATGAAGAACCTGCAGGAAGCGATGCAGCTGGACGGCGCCGCCGACTGCCGCGAAACGACGGCGCTGTAGACGCGTCCCGCGCGCCACCCGGCGCGCCCCGATCAGGCGAGTCCCATCAGGCGCGCTTCTGCACCAGCGTCAGGATGTCGTAGCTGGCCACCAGCTCGTCGTGCTGGTTGGTCACCTGCACGTCCCACGCGACCACGCCCTGGCCGCGCCCCGCTTCGTCGGTACGGTTGCGGTCGACCTTGCGCTTGCAGGTCAGGCGCGCGCGGATGGTGTCGCCGATCGCCACCGGCGCCACGAAGCGCAGGTTGTCCAGGCCGTAGTTGGCCAGCACCGGCCCCGGCGCCGGCGACACGAACAGCCCCGCCGCCGCCGACAGCACGAAGTAGCCGTGGGCGATGCGCTTGCCGAACTGCGTGTCCCTGGCCGCGACCTCGTCGAAGTGCATGTAGAAATAGTCGCCCGAGACGCCGCCGAAGTTGACGATGTCGGCTTCGCTGACGGTGCGGCGGTGGGTCAGCAGCGAGTGGCCGATCTCGAGGTCCTCGAAATGGCGCCGGAACGGATGCAGCTCGCTTTCCTTGACCGCGCCGCCGCGCACGTATTCGCCGGTGACGGCCGCCAGCATGGTCGGCGAGCCCTGCACCGCCGCACGCTGCAGGAAGTGTTTTACCGCGCGGATGCCGCCCAGTTCCTCGCCGCCGCCGGCGCGGCCCGGACCGCCGTGCTTCAGTTGCGGCAAGGGCGAGCCGTGGCCGGTGGAATCGACCGCCGCCTCGCGCTCCAGGATGTGCACGCGGCCGTGGGAAGCGGCCGCGATCGGCACCGCGTGGGCGGCGATGGCCGGGTCCTTCGTCACCAGCGTCGTCACCAGGCTGCCGCGTCCGCGCGCCGCCAGTTCCAAAGCCTCGTCGATGTCGCGGTAAGTCATCATGGTGCTGACCGGGCCGAAGGCTTCGATGTCGTGCACGGCATCGTTATCCAAGCCGTTGCGGCACAGGATCAGCGTGGGCGAGAAGAAGGCGCCGTTGGCAACGCCTTCGCCGACCGGCTTGAAACCGTCGCGCGCGCTGAACAGGACCTCGTTGCCGCGTGCCAGCATCTCGACCCGCTCGCTGACGTCGCGGTGCTGGTCCATCGAGGCCAATGCCCCCATGCGCACGCCTTCCATCCTCGGGTTGCCGACCACGACCTTCGCCAGGCGCTCGCGCAGGCGCGTGCCGAGCGCGTCGACGTGCCGCTCGGGTACGATGATGCGGCGGATCGCCGTGCACTTCTGGCCGGCCTTGCCGGTCATCTCGCGCGCGACTTCCTTCACGAACAGGTCGAATTCCGGATCGTCCGGCGTGACGTCCGGCGCCAGGATGGCGGCGTTCAGCGAATCGGCTTCGGCCGTGAAGGGCACGCCCTGGCGCAGCAGGTTGGCATTGCCGCGCAGCTTGACGGCGGTATCGGCCGAGCCGGTGAAGGTGACGGCGTCGAACCCGGTCAGGCGGTCCAGCAGGTCGCCGGTGCCGCCGATGATTAGCTGCAGCGCGCCTGCCGGCAGGAGTTCCGACTCCATCATCATCTTCACCACCGCGTGCGTGAGATAGCTGGTGGCGGTGGCCGGCTTGGCGATGCAGGGCATGGCAGCCAAAAAGCTGGGCGCGAATTTCTCCAGCAGGCCCCAGATCGGGAAATTGAAGGCATTGATGTGCACCGCGACGCCGCCGCGCGGCACCAGGATGTGGGTGCCGGCAAAGCCGCCGCGCTTGCCCAGATTGATCGCCGGGCCTTCGTGCAGCACGTTCGACGAGGGCAGCTCGCGCGAGCCCATGCTGGCATAGGCGAACAAGGTGCCGATGCCGCCTTCGACGTCGACCCAGCTGTCGGGCCGGGTGGCGCCGGTCAGGTGCGAGATCTCGTACAGCTCTTCCTTGCGCTCCATCAGGTACAACGCCAGGGCTTTCAGGCGCTGGGCGCGCTTCTGGAAGTCCAGTTGCATCAGCTGGCGCACGCCGGTCTTGCGGGCGTAGCCCAGGGCTTCCTCGAAGTCGATCTTTTCCGCGTGGGTATGGAAGATCAGCTGGTTGTCGAGGGCGCTGTGCAGCGGGGTATGGGCTTGCCGGCCGTGCCAGCGGCCGGCGATGTGGCTTTGCAGGGTGGTGGGGGTGTGCATGTCGTCTCCTCTATTTTTTGGGGCGGTGCGGCTCGTCGAACACCAGGCGTTGTCGTCCGGCCTCCACTTCGGTGAACGCCTCCACCTCGCGCATGCTCTGCAAGGAACGCAGGTTGAGATCGTGGTACTGGCGCGTCCCGTAACTCTTCCACGCGATCTCTTCATCGCTCACCGCGCGCATCACGCGCGCCGGCGCGCCCAGCACCAGGCTGCGCGGCGGGATCAGCATGCCGGCCTTCACGAAGGCCGCTGCGCCGACGATGGATTCCGCGCCGACCACGGCCTTGTCCATGACGACCGCATTCATCCCGACCATCGCATTGCGGCCGACGCGGCAGCCGTGCAGCACGGCGCCATGGCCGATGTGGCCATCAAACTCGACCACGGTGTCGTCCTCGGGAAAGCCGTGCATCACGCAGGTGTCCTGCACGTTGGCGCCCTCTTCCAGCACCAGGCGGCCGAAGTCGCCGCGCAGCGAAGCCAGCGGGCCGACATAGCAGCGCGGGCCGACGATCACGTCGCCGATCAGCACCGCGGTCGGGTGCACATAGGCGCTCGGGTGGATCACCGGGCGCAGGCCGTCGATTTCATAGACCTTGACCATGCCGCTCAAACCCGCTCGATGATGAGGGCGATGCCCTGGCCGACGCCGATGCACATCGTGCACAGCGCATAGCGGCCGCCGGTACGCTGCAACTGGTACACGGCGGTGGTGACCAGGCGCGCGCCGGACGCGCCCAGCGGGTGGCCAAGGGCGATCGCGCCGCCGTTCGGGTTCACGTGCTCGGCATCGTCGGGCAGGCCGAGGTCGCGCATCACGGCCAGGCCCTGGGCGGCAAAGGCTTCGTTCAGCTCGACCACGTCCATCTGGCCCATGGTCAGGCCGGTCTGCGCCAGCACCTTCCGAGTCGCCGGCGACGGGCCGAAACCCATGATGCGCGGCGGCAGGCCGGCGGTCGCCATGCCGACGATGCGCGCACGCGGGGTCAGGCCGAATTTGTCGGCTGCGCTGCCGGATGCGATCAGCAGTGCGCAAGCGCCATCGTTCACGCCCGAGGCATTGCCGGCGGTGACCGTGCCGTCCGGCGTGACCACGCCTTTCAAGCGCGACAGCGCTTCGAGCGTGGTGTCCGGACGCGGGTGCTCGTCGGTGTCGAACACGCGCGAATTACCCTTCTTGTCGTGCAGCGTGACGGGCACGATCTCGTCCCTGAACAGTCCGGCCGCATGCGCGCGCGCCCATCGCTGCTGGCTGCGGATGGCAAACGCATCCTGGTCGCCGCGCGCCACGCCGAATTCGCGCGCCACGTTCTCGGCCGTCTCCGGCATCGAATCGATGCCGTACTGCGCCTTCATCTTCGGGTTCACGAAGCGCCAGCCGATGGTGGTGTCCTCGATCTTGGCCGCGCGCGAGAAGGCACTGTCGGCCTTGCCCATCACGAAGGGTGCGCGCGTCATGCTCTCGACGCCGCCGGCGATGATCAGGTTCGCCTCGCCGGCGCGGATCGCGCGCGCGGCGATGCCGACCGCATCCAGGCTGGAGCCGCACAGGCGGTTGATGGTGTTGCCCGGCACCTCGGGCGGCAGGCCGGCCAGCAGCCCGGCCATGTGGCCGACGTTGCGGTTGTCCTCCCCGGCCTGGTTGGCGCAGCCGTAGTACAGCTCGTCCACCAGGGCCCAGTCCACGCCCTTGTTGCGCTCGATGAGGGCGGCGATGGGCAGCGCGGCCAGGTCGTCGGCGCGCACGCCGGCCAGCGCGCCGCCGTAGCGGCCGAAGGGGGTGCGGATGGCGTCGACGATGAATGCGTCAGTCATGAAGGTCTCCAGTCATTGTTTGGGGCGCTTGTCGACCACGCGCCGCGCCTTGCCCGTCATCGAACGTTCGATGCCCTGGGCCGGCAGCAGTTTCACGGTGGTGGTGACGCCGATATAGGTCTTGATCCTGTGCTGCAGGTCGCGGCCGACGACCTCCATGTAATCCGGCGGCAGCGCGCCTTCGCGCAGTTCGCAATGCACCTCGAGCGCATCGAGGTGGCCGTCGCGGGTGACGACCAGCTGGTACTGCGGCGCCAGCGCCGGCATGCCGAGGACCAGTTCCTCGATCTGGCTCGGGAACACGTTCACGCCGCGGATGATCAGCATGTCGTCCGAGCGCCCGCTGATGCGGCCCATGCGCCGCATCGAGCGCGAGGTCGGCGGCAGCAGGCGCGTCAGGTCGCGCGTGCGGTAGCGGATGATGGGCAGCGCTTCCTTGGACAGCGAGGTGAACACCAGCTCGCCCTCTTCCCCGTCCGGCAGCACCTCGCCGGTGTCCGGGTCGATGATCTCGGGGTAGAAATGGTCTTCCCAGATGACCGGGCCGTCCTTGCTCTCGATGCACTCGCTGGCCACGCCCGGGCCCATCACTTCGGACAGGCCGTAGATGTCGACCGCATCGATGCCGGCGCGCTCCTCGATCTCGCGGCGCATGGCGTCGGTCCAGGGCTCGGCCCCAAAAATGCCGACCTTCAGCGAGGACGTCGCCGGATCGATCCCCTGGCGCTTGAACTCCTCGACGATGTTGAGCATGTAGGAGGGCGTCACCATGATGATCGAGGGCTGGAAGTCCTGGATCAGCTGGACCTGCTTCTCGGTCTGCCCGCCCGACATCGGCACCACGGTGCAGCCCAGGCGCTCGGCGCCGTAGTGGGCGCCCAGGCCGCCGGTGAACAGGCCGTAGCCGTAGGCGATGTGCACCATGTCGCCGGGACGTCCGCCGGCGGCGCGGATCGAGCGCGCCACCACATTCGCCCAGGTGTCGATGTCGTTCTGGGTGTAGCCGACCACGGTCGGCTTGCCGGTGGTGCCGCTCGACGCGTGCACGCGCACCACCTTCTCTCGCGGCACCGCGAACATGCCGAACGGGTAGTTGTCGCGCAGCGTCTTCTTGTCGGTGAATGGGAATTTTGCCAGGTCGGCCAGGGTTTTCAGGTCGTCCGGGTGCACGCCGGCCTCAATAAAAGCGCGGCGGTAGTGCGGCACCTTGTCGTAGGCGTGCCGCAGGCTCCATTTCAGGCGTTCGAGCTGCAGCGCCTGCAGTTCGTCGCGGCTGGCGCGTTCGATCGGTTCCAGTTCGCCCGCTTGCGGAATACGTTGCACCATGTCGGTCTCCTTCTAATGATTACTGCGCACCGACCTCGGCAACCATGCCATTCACGCGGTGCGATTTGCCGCGGAACAGCGCGACGGTGCGCCCTTCCTGGTTGCTGACCGCGATGTCGTAGACGCCGGTCTTGCCCGACAGCGCCTGCTCGACCGCTTCCGCCACCAGCAGGTCGCCTTCACGGCCAGGTGCCAGGTAGTCGATCGTGCAGCCGGCGCCGACGGTGTTGAAATTATGCGAATTGCAGGCAAAGGCGAACGCGCTGTCGGCCAGCATGAAGATGTAGCCGCCGTGGCAGCTGCCGTGGCCGTTCAGCATATCGCCGCGCACCCGCATCGACATGCGCGCGTAGCCGGGACGAATCTCGTCCAGCGTCATGCCCAGCGCCTGGCTGGCCGGGTCGCGTTCGTACATGGTCTTGCCGGCCAGTTCGGCCAGGGCTTGCGCCTGGTCTTGTGATTCAGACTGCATGGAATCGGGCTTTCTCGGGATGGGCGTAGAGTTTGCGGCGCAGCAGCGGCGACACGCGGTAGCGGTCTTCGCCGTAGATCGCCGCCAGGTTGGACAGCACCGCCGCGACGTGGGCCAGCCCGACCGCATCGGCCCAGGCCAGCGGACCGCGCGGATAGTTGACGCCCTTCTGCATCGCGATGTCGACCGCCTGCGCGTTGCACACGCCCTGGTTGACGGCGTCGGCCGCTTCGTTGGCCAGCATGGCGACCGTGCGCATCACGGCCATGCCGGGCACGTCGTCCAGGCGCGTGACCTCGAAGCCGGCCGCCTGGAACAGGCCGACCGCGCCCTGCCAGGCCGCCTCGCCGCACTGGTCGGCACGGGCGAGCGCGATGCGCGTGGCCTTGCCCGGGTCCAGCATCAGGTCGAACAGGATCGTGTCCGCGTAGTCGTCGTCGTAGGCGCGCTGGGTCGCGCTGCGGCCGTCGGTCAGGAAGATGCTGGCGCCGTGGACGTGGAAGGCCGGCGCTTCGCGGCCCTCGACGCCGTCCAGCAGGCCGGGATGGCTGATCGCGATGCCGGCCGCCTGCAGGCGCGCGTTGACGACATCGTGCAGCGCGTCGAACACCGGCTCGTGGTATTGGCGCACGCGCGTGACGCGCACCGTCTGCGGCTTTTCCGCGCGCGGCTCGCTGCGCGGCGTGATGCGCGGCGCAGCGTCGCCGTAGCGGTAGAAGCCGCGCCCCGACTTGCGGCCGAGGAAACCGGCGTTCACCAGTTCCTGCTGCAGCACCGAGGGCGTGAAGCGCGGGTCGTTGAAATAGGCGTCGAACACCGAGCGGGTGACGGAAAAATTCACATCGTGGCCGATCAGGTCCATCAGCTCGAAGGGGCCCATGCGGAAACCGCCCGCCTCGCGCATCACGGCGTCCAGCGTGGCCGGGTCTGCAGCCTGTTCGTTCAGCAGGCGCAGCGCCTCGGCATAGAAGGGACGCGCGACGCGGTTGACGATGAAGCCGGGCGTCGATTTCGCATGCACCGGCTCCTTGCCCCAGGCAGCCGCCGTGGCGGCCACGGTATCGGCCACGGTTTGATCGGTGGCGACGCCGCTGATCACTTCCACCAGCGCCATCAACGGCACCGGGTTGAAGAAGTGCATGCCGACCAGGCGCTCGGGCTGCCTGAGCGGCGCGGCGATGGCCGTTACCGAGATCGACGAGGTGTTGGTGGCCAGGATGCAGCCGGGGCCGACGCGGTCTTCCAGTTCCCGGAACAGCGTGCGCTTGACCTCCAGGTCCTCGACCACGGCTTCGATCACCAGGCTGGCGTCCTTCAGCTCGTCCAGCGCGCTTGCCGGCTGCAGGCGCGCGCGCGCGAGGTCGGCTTGCGCCGCGCCCATGCGGCCCTTCTCGACCAGTTTCTCGAAAACCTTGCCGATGCCGTCGATGGCCTTGCTGACCGCCTCGGGACGGGCGTCGAACAAGCGCACCGTGTGCCCGGCCACGGCCGCCACCTGGGCGATGCCCGATCCCATGGCGCCGCTGCCGACGACGCCGACCACGCTGTTCTTATCCAGTGCCTGGGCCATGGTCACTCTCCCTTGAAGTGGGGTTGGCGCTTCTCGATGAAGGCGGCCACGCCTTCGCGGTAGTCATGGCTGTAGCCCAGCTCGCGCATCATCGACGCCTCCAGCGCCAGCTGCTGCTCCAGCGTGTTGGTCGAGCTGGCCAGCATCGCCTTCTTGGTGTAGGCCAGGCCACGGGTAGCTGCGGCGGCGAAGTGCTCGGCCATGGCCATCGCTTCCATCATGAGGGCGTCGTCCGGCACGCAGCGCCAGATCAGGCCCCATGCCTCGGCCTTTTCGGCGGGCAGGCGCTCGCCCAGCATGGCCAGGCCCATCGCGCGCGCCGGGCCGACCAGGCGCGGCAGCGCCCAGGTGCCGCCGGTGTCCGGAATCAGGCCCAGCTTGCTGAAGGCTTCGATGAAGCTGGCCGACTTGGCGGCCAGCACGATGTCGCAGGCCAGCGCCAGGTTGGCGCCGGCGCCGGCGGCCACGCCGTTGACGGCGCAGATCACCGGCATGGGTAGCGTACGCAGCGTGGTGACCAGCGGGGCGTAGTATTTTTCGACGGATTCGCCGAGGTCGACGCCCTGCGCGCCCGCGGGTGTGCCAGGTGCGACCGCGCGGTCGTTCAGGTCCTGGCCGGCGCAAAAGCCGCGGCCGGCGCCCGTCAGCAGCAGGACACGCACGCTCTTGTCGGCCTGTACCTTGTCGAGGGCGTCGCGCACTTCGCGGTGCATGGCCTGGGTAAAGCTGTTCAGGCGGTCCGGGCGGTTCAGGGTCAGGGTGGCGATGCCCTTGGCGATGCTGAACTGGATGGATTCGTAGCTCATGGTGTCTCCTCTGTGCGTCTCTTATGCTCGCTTAGACGCTACGATTGTTCTTTTGTTTGCTCGTCGCCCCTGCGAAGGCAGGGGTCCAAGGTAAATGTGCGGATCAGCGAGCAAACTTGGGCCCCTGCCTTCGCAGGGGCGACGTGCGAAGGCTAACGGTGCTTTTTACTCGGCCACGTCGAAATCGACCACCAACTTGTCCGTCACCGGAAAACTCTGACAACTGAGCACGAACCCGCGTGCCACCTCGTAATCCTCGAGCGCGTAGTTGACGTCCATGTCCACCGTCCCTTCCAGCACCTTGCAGCGGCAGGTCGAGCACACGCCGCCCTTGCACGAATAGCGCATGTCGATGCCGGCGCGCAGGCCGGCGTCGAGCAGGGATTCCTTGTCCTTGTCCATCGTGAAGCTGGCGTGGTTGCCGTCCATGATCACGGTCACTTCGGTCTGGTGGCGCGACTCGACGGCGTAGATGCTGCGCGGTTCGCGCACCTGCAGGGCGGTGTTGGCGGCGAACAGTTCGATGCGGATGCGCTCCTTCGGCATGCCGGCTTCCTGCAGCGCGCCGGAAACGCCGTGCATCATGTCTTCCGGGCCGCAGATGAAGGCATAGTCGACGTCCTCGACGCGCAGCCAGTGCTGGAACAGCTTGCGGCACTTGTCCTGGGTGATGCGGCCGTTGAACAGTTCGATGTCCTGCTGCTCGCGGCTCATCACGTAGACCAGGTTCAGCCGCTCCATGTAGATGTCCTTCAGCTCGGCCAGTTCGTCGCGGAAGATGACGGACGAGGAGGCGCGATTGCCGTACAGGATGGTGAAGCGGCTGTGCGGCTCGGCCAGCAGGGTGGTCTTGACGATCGACAGGATCGGCGTGATGCCGCTGCCCGCCGCAAAGGCGAGGTAGTGGCGGCGGCTTTCCGGGTCCAGCGGCAAATTGAAGCGGCCTTCGGGCGGCATCACGTCCAGCGTGACGCCGGGCTGGATGTGCTCGTTGGCCCAGGTCGAGAAGGTGCCGCCCTGCACGCGCTTGATCGCCACGCGCAATTGATCGTCCTGCACGGCGGCGCAGATCGAATAAGAGCGGCGCACGTCTTCGCCGGCGATCATCGCGCGCAGGGTCAGGTGCTGGCCCTGGCGGTATTTGAAGGTGTCTTTCAGCGCCGGCGGCACGTCGAAGGTGACGGCGATGGCATCGCGCGTTTCATGCTTCACCTTGGCCACGGTCAGTGGATGGAACTTGCTCATGGGTCTCAATGACACTTGAAATAATCGAAAGGCTCGCGGCAGTCGAGGCACTGGTACAGCGCCTTGCAGGGCGTGGAGCCGAACTGGCTGGTGAGGCGGGTGTGCATCGAGCCGCAGTGCGGGCAGGCCACCTCGGGCGGGCGGATCGCATGCCGTTTGACGCCTTTCTGCAAGCCGCTGATGTCGAT
>Ga0265780_10000267_pt1 | contig 80985 bp, 73 predicted proteins | sample P1T30metagenome_FD_192432 | JGI IMG/M metagenome (GOLD analysis project Ga0265780, IMG submission 192432) | Plant litter microbial communities from East Loma Ridge, Irvine, California - P1 T30 | ecosystem: Environmental > Terrestrial > Plant litter > Unclassified | place: USA: California...
AGTAAACTACTCCATTGGCAGCCGGGTAACAGGGGTTAAGCGAGTAGCGCCAAATGGGCCTGGAGCGGCGAAATAATTTTGTATCACTAAAACGGCGGTGGCCATCTAAACGCAGCATTAGCTGAATTACTTACTAGATGCCAAATACTTACAAAAGCCGTTTGCCTGACCTGCTACTTTATTTACGCTGCCCTTCCGCCATTATGTTCCGCTTGCCTACTACCGCTTTGTTGCCCCTTTTCCGTCGCCTCACGCTCGCCAGCCTCGGCCTGCTGCCAGTAGGAGCCTCGGCCCAAACCATTCTCGGCTTTTCGCCCAGCCAAGCAGCGGCGGGCACCACGGTTACCATCACGGGTGCGGGCTTCAACAACCTCAAATCGGTGATGCTGAACGGACAGCCGATGAAGATTGCCAAGTCGTCGGCCGTTTCGATTGACGTGGTTGTGCCGGCAGCGGCGGCCACCGGGCGCATGCGCCTCACCACGGCCAACGGCACGGCCCTCACGGGCACCAAGCTGGGCATCACCCGGCAGTCGTCGGCCGTGAGCTACGCCCAGACATCGACCAGCGTCACAGGCACCACGGCCCCCGGCAGCTACTCGACGCCCACCGCGGGCGACCTCGACGGCGACGGCCTGCTCGACCTGATTCAGGGCAACGGCGACGGCACCATCACGGTATTTGAGCAAACGGCGGCCAATGCGGCGACCTTCAAAGCGGGCGTCCTGCTCAAAAATACCGATGGCACGAGCCTCGACGTGGGCAATTTTGCCAAGCCCACGCTGGCCGACCTCGACGGCGACGGCCTGCTGGAGCTGCTGGTAGGCGAAGACACCGGCACCGTGCTGCGCTACGAGCAAACTACTACCACGGGCGCTGGTGCCCTCACGTTCACCAAAACTACGCTCTTCACCAACCCCTTCGGCACCGCCACGGCCGGTGCCCCCAACGGCGGCTCGTACCCCCGCCCCACGGTAGCCGACCTCGACAATAATGGCCTGCTCGACGTGCTGGTGGGCAGCAACGACGGCACCCTGCGCCGCTACGAGCAAACCGCCGCCAACGCCGCCACCTTCACCAGCAAAGGCCAAATGACGCTCGCCGACGGCACCGTAATCGACGCGGGCGACGTGGACAAGCCCCTGCTGACTGACTACGACGGCGACGGCTACCTCGACATGCTGCTCGGCAACCGCGCCGGCAACATCATCCTCTACACCCAGTCGGCCGCCAATTCGGCCACCTTCCGCCGGGTGGGCAACCTGACCACCAACGGCACCACGGCCATCAGCGTAAGCAGCATAGGTGGCTACGCGGCCCCGGCCATCACCGACATCGATGGCGACGGCCTGCTCGACCTCTTCGTGGGCAACTCCAGCGGCACAGTGCAGCGCTACGAGCAAACGCCATCGGCCACCCAGCCCACGCTGGCCCCCGGCGCCATCAACAACCCCGGCCCGCTGCCCGTGGTGCTCACGTCCTTTACCGGCCAGGCCAGCAGCACTGGTAATATCCTGCGCTGGACCACGGCCTCGGAAGCTAATAGCGCCCACTTCGAAGTAGAGCGCTCGGCCGATGGCCAGGAGTTCATCAAAATCGGCCAGCTGGCCGCCGCTGGCACCAGTGCTAACACCCACAGCTACCAGTTTGTCGATGCCGCCGCTACAGCCACCAGCTACTACCGCCTACGCCAGGTTGATTTTGACGGCACGGCCACCTATTCGCCCGTTGTGACGCTGGCCGCTAGCGCAGCTACTGCCAGCCCCGCCAAAGTCGTGGCGTACCCCACCATTTTCACCAACGAGCTGAACGTGGCCCTGCCCGGCGCCAACGCCCAGGCCGCCACCGTGGCCCTGCTCACCGCCGATGGCCGCCCCGTGTACAGCCGCACTGTGCAGCTGAGCGCCGCCCCGCAAGCCCTGGCCGAGCTGCCCGCCCTGGCCCCCGGCGTGTACCTGCTGCGCGTAGCAACGGCTGCTGGTGCCACCACCCAGCGCGTGGTGCGCAACTAACTCAAGCCGAAGCAATACGTTCTTTCACAAGCCAAAAGGCCGGCTCGCTACGTAGCGGGCCGGCCTTTTGGCTTGTGGATATGGTAAGCTTTACAGCGTGAGTACCCGCGTGCTCTCCTCCCCAAATTGGCTGATGACGCGCACCGCTACCTGCCGGCCTTTTTTAATTTCGATGGGGTGCGACTGAAAGCCGTAGAGCCGTTCCCAGGCGTCTTCGTCCAGCTCGATGCGCAGGGTCTGCTCGGCTTTGCGTTTGGTGCTGGCGCTGGCCTGGCCGTCGAGCTTGGTGCGCCATTTCTTGAACTCGCCCTTCTCGCCGCCGCAGAAAAACACCTGCCGCACCAGAAAATTGGCGCCGTCGTAGTCGTCGTCGAGCATCCAGTAGGCAATGTCCTCGACCGAGCGGGCCGCCAGCCGGTTGTTGATGGGGTCCCAGATGTCGAGGCCGCGCACTTCTACGGTAGCGGTGCCCGCTTTTTCGTCGCGCAACAGCCCTATTTCGGGCTCGCCAATGGTCACGAAGGAAGCCGCTTTCTTGTCCTTTTTCAGCAAGCCTTCCTGCAACAAGTCCTCACCGATGCGCGCCCGCGTCACCTGAAAAGTGCCGGCGCTCATGGTTTGCTCGCGGTTTTCGATGGCATCGTCGAAGGCGAAGCCCAGCACCACCAGCCAGTCGGCATCTCCCAATTGCCGGCACTCCTTCACCGCGTTGTTAACCTGGCTTTTGCTCACGGTGCCAAAACGCGGACCCAGCAGAAAGTACGCCTTGCGCTCGCGGCCGTCGGCGTCGCGCCAGTAGCCCTCGGCGGGCAGCGCGGGCGAGGCGCGCCGCTCCACGCGCAGAAATACGGCCTGCTCGTTTTTGGCCCCGTTGCGCACGCCCGAGGCGGTGAGGCCGGCAAATACCCGCGCCTCAAACTGCGCCTGGCTTTCCAGCTCTTCGGCGGGCGTTTCCAGCTCTTCGGGTGCCACGGGGTTCAGGCTTTGCAGCGTTTCCACGGTAAAGGGGCCGGCCACGCGCAGGCGCTTTTTGTCTTCCTCGGGCTGGTCGTAGAGCTTTTCGGTGGCGGGCGGCTCGTCGTTGGCGAGGCTCTTGAGGGTGATATGCGGCACCTCCCGGTACACGAAGCCCTGGCGAATATCCTGGCCCACTTCATCATAAAGCCGGTAGTAGGGGAAGGCGGCCGTCATCAGCCGCGTTTTGGCGATGTTGAGCGCGATGCGCGAGGTGTCAATCGTAATCCAGCGGCGGCCCCACTGCTCGGCCACGTAGGCGCTCGTGCCGCTGCCGCAAGTGGGGTCGAGCACGAGGTCGCCGGGGTCGGTGCACATGAGCAGGCACCGCTGAATGACTTTGCTAGAGGTTTCTACAACGTAGTTTTTGTCCGAAGCAAACCCAGCTACGCTAGTATCAGTCCATGAATTTGAAATTTGAAAAACAGGGAAATCATTTAGGTAGCGCACGTAGTAAATGGCATTGTCAGTCTGCTCAATACGTTTCGCCTTAATCAAATTTTTGAAGCCCTTTTCTCCGGTTTTCCAATAGCCTTTCTTAGGCTTGTAGATTTTTCCTTCAAACTCAACTGGAAAATCTCCCGGTGGACGCTGACTGGTAAGATTGTCAATCCGGTAAATTTTGGCTCCCTTGGGTAGTAAGCTTAGGTCACGCTTTTCCTCCTTAGAAAGAGGTCTTTTGGTTCCATCCGGTAAAGAGACTTTGGAATAAGCACTGGCTCCTTCACCTCCGAAAACCTTATCAGAGTACAGTTGACGGTATTTGACAGAATCCTTATTGCGGGCATACCAGACGAGATAATCGCTAGTAGCCGCTAATAATTCGTTGGTAGCACTCGTGGTTTTTGAAAAAGTTATTAGGCTTACAAAGTTGGTGCTCCCAAAAATCTCGTCCATCAACCCTCTGACCAAGTGCACGTTCTCATCCGAAATCTGCACGAAGCACGAGCCCGATTCCGTCAACAACTCCCGCGCCACCAAGAGCCGGTCGCGCAAGTAGCTGAGGTAGCTGTGGATGCCCAGCTCCCAGGTGTCGCGGAAGGCTTTGATTTGCTCGGGCTCGGAGGACAGGTGCTCGTCCTTGCCATCCTGCACGGTGCGGTTGTTGAGCTTGATTTGCCAGTTCGAGCCGTATTTGATGCCGTAGGGCGGGTCGAGGTACACCATTTGCACCTTTTGGCCCAGGCCTTCGCGCTCCAGCAGCGAGGTCATCACGGAGAGCGAGTCGCCGAGGATGAGGCGGTTTTCCCAGGCCGCGTGGTGCTGGTAGTAGCTCAGCGGCTTGTCGAGCTCGTCCACCGTCTGGTAGTCCTGCCCAAAAAGGCCGAGCTGGGCGTTGGCCTCGGCCAGGCGCTCGCGGTAGAGGCGCGCCATCAGCTCCTGCGGCCGAATGTGCTCGTGCCGGTAGAGCGAGCGAATGTCGAGTTTGAGGTAATCGGGCTGGTTTTCGCCCTCGTGGTCGTACTTGCCCAGCCACTTCAACTCGGGGTCCTGGCCCCGGTGGATGATGGGGTTTTTGTCGAGCTGGTGCGTCAAGTGGCCTTGTACTTTGGGGTTGAATTGCTCGGCCCCGGCCTCCGTTTCGGACGGGATGTAGGGGCGCTTGTCCTGGTGCAGGTAGGCGGTGGGGTCGGCGGCGGGCGTAGAGGTAGTAGTTTTTTTAGCCATAACGTGGGCGCCTCACCCCCCGGCCCCCTCTCCTTTTCGGAGAGGGGGAGCCACGGTGGATTGGGTGCTATTAATTGTTGATTTGTAATATTTTATAGACGCAGCTACTAGGTCGTCGTCAGGCTCCCCCTCTCCTTTTCGGAGAGGGGGCCGGGGGGTGAGGCGCCCACGTCAGAGCGACCTGATTTTCTCCACCAACTGGTTGCGGAAATACTTCTCGCTTTCGCTGATTTCGACAAAGGCCCACGGCTCATCCACCGGCAGACCTAGGGCGGCGAGGTCGCCATTCACGGCAGGCAGCCAGTACTTTTCGGTATATAGCTTTTTGGCCTGCTTGTCCTTGTTCATGCCCGTGACCTCGATAATGAGGTTCACGACCGGCCCGCCGGGCGTGCGCACGCGGGCCACGAAATCGGGCAGGTAGTCGTGCTTGCGGCCCTCGCGGAGGTAGGGGATTTTGAAGTCCAAAAAGGCGTTTTTGACGTAGCAGAGCACTTCGGGCAGGTCTTCGAGCACCTTGGCGCAGACTTGCTCCCAGCTCTCGGTGTCGGCCACCACGTAGTCGACGTGGCTTTTGGTAGTGGCGAAAACCGGCCGGGTGGTTTGGCCGTGCACGAAGCGGGTGCTGCCGAGTGCGTTGTACTTAAAGGGTACCGGCCTAATGCGGCGATTGGCCTCCGGCTGGCCCACCGTGATGGCCTCCGCGATGTGGCTGGCCACGGCCTGCGCATCCCAGTACTTGACGAGGCGCTTGAAGGTGGGGTCGGTTTGGTGCACCAGCGTCAGGCACTCGTCGTACCACTGCGCCACGATGCGCCGCACCGGCCCGAAATACTCCATTTTGGGTTCGTTGTTGACGTCGGAAAAGTGATAGCGCATGACCTCCCGCGCCACGTAGTATACCACTTCGTTGTCGCGTAGGTGCTCGTGGGCTTGCAGGCGCATATCTTCGGTAGCGCCCGAAAAGGCCGACGCCAGCTCCGTGTGGGTCGGGATTTTGGAGAAGTCCAGTTCAAACTTGCCCACCGCCGCGAAGTCAGGCACCAGCGTGCCCGTACCCAATTCCTCGCGGTAGCCCAGCAGGTTGGGAAAAGTAATTTCCAGGGCTTCGCGCTCGCGCAGCGCCCGGATGGGCGTCACGTCCTCGCCGCCCACACCCGCGTTGCCGCCGCCCTTGCCCCGCTGAAACGCCTTGAACGGAATACCGATAATGCGGGCGTACTCGGGTGGAAATTTGTAGGCTACGATGCGGGCTTTGTCGGCTTTGGTAGTGCCCGTAACCGGCTCGCCCTGTCTGTCATAGCCCACCAGCTCGTAGTGGCGGCGGCGCAGGGCGCGGCCCGCCACCTGCTCGCACAAGAGCTGCGAGCCAAACGCCCGCAAACCCATAATGTGGGTCACGGTATTAGCGTCCCAGCCTTCGGTGAGCATGCTCACACTCACCACGCAGCGGATGTGCGCGCCCAGCTTGCCAGGCCGGCCCACGGTGTTGACTACCTCGCGCAGCAGGTCGGCATCGGTGAGGTCGTCGGCCGAGCGGTCGGGGTAGAGGCGGCGGTACTCGCGCCGAAACTGCGCAATCTCCTCCTTGAAAACCCGCCGGAATTCCTCGTCTACCTGGCCGCTGTTTTCGAGCGCATCCGAGTCGATGAGCAGCGTGGGCGGGCGGTGCCTGGGGGTGCTGTCGGGCAGGTAGTTCGAGAAAATGGCGTGGTGCCCCTGCGCCACCACCCGGCCGTGCTTGGGGTCGTGGTACTCGTAGCCCGCGATGTGCTTGTACACCTCCTTCGACACGCCGGTGTTGTTGCACACCACTATCAGCACGGGCGGCGTGCTCAGCAGCTCGGGGCGGCGCTCGCCGCGCTCGCGCACGCCCTGGTCATACTCCTCATAGTGCGCCACTAGCTGGTCGAGCGCGGCCGTGAGCAGCTGCGGCAAATCGGGCTTTTTTTCGACGTAGGCGGCACCTTTTTCCTTGCGCTCGGTGGCCTTGCCCATCTTGGGCAAGTGCTCTTTTACGTGCTCGTAGAGGTTGCGCAGCACCGGCATGTCGAGCTGCTGCGTGTCGTCCTTTTCGGGCAAATACGGAATCTTAACCAGCCCGCTCTCAATGGCTTCGACCAGCCCAAAATCGGTTACTATCCACGGAAACAGCGTGTAGGCCTTATAGCCCGAGCCCTGCAAATAATACGGCGTGGCCGACAAGTCATACACCGCCGTGAGCTGGTAGCGCTGCGCCAACTCGCGCAAGCCGCTGAACCACACCGCCGCGCGGGCGTTTTCGTCGGCCCCGCCCTCTTCGCCATCGGTCAACTTCTTTTTCCGACCTACGGCCGCCTGTGGCAAGTAGCAGTGGTGCGCCTCGTCATTGAGCACCAGCAGGCGGCTGCCGGGCCGGAAGCCGCTCAGCAAGCGCTTGAAAACCTGGGCGTAGTCTTCGTGCTCTTCCAGCTTTTTGCCATCGACGCCGATTTTGCCGTCAAAGGCGCCGCGCTTGTTGCCTTGCAGCGTGCGTAACTCAAACTGGTGGTAGTTGGCGATGGCGAGCCGGGCATTCAGGCCTTCGAGCACGTCTTCGTACTGCACGGGCACCAGCTTGCGCTGGTGGTAGTAGTCCTGGGCGTAGTTGCGGTCGGTGGTGGTGTCGGCCCGCAGCACGCCCAGCCGGTCGCGGATGGTGATGCCGGGCGCCACCAGCAGGAAGTAGTCGGCAAAGCGCACGTCTTGCCGGTACTGCTGGCGGTTGAGGTAGTGGTAGAGGATGAGCGCGGCCATCACCACCGTTTTGCCGGTGCCGGTGGCCATCTTGAAAGCAATGCGCGGCAGCTGGTCGGCCGCTTTGTCCGATACCGACTGCTGTCCCGCCCGCAGCTCATTGAGGATGTGGGTGCCTGCGTTGGAACGGCCCGCCACTTCATTCAGCCAAATGGCGGTTTCCACGGCTTCGCGCTGCGCGAAAAACAGCTTCTTCACCGGCGAGTCGTCGAGGTCGGGAAACCAGTAGGCCAGCAGCTCACGCGTGACGCGGGTAGCCTCGGGGTAGCTGGCCGCCCGCCACTGGCCCACCTCGCGCCGCACCAAATTGATGAGGTGGGTGCCGTAGCTGGCGGCCGCCTCGTTGAAGGCAAACACGTCTTTTTGGCCCGTGTGCTTGCCGGGCATCACCTGCACCTCGGGCACAAACAGGCGGCGGCCCGGCTCGACGCGGCCGTAGTCGAGGTTGCCCTGCTGGTCGGTGGCGTAGTAGCGCGCCGGCTCCGAGTAAGGGTTGTTCAGGATGGGGTTGTCGGGGAGCCGGGCGGGGGCGGCGTCTTCGGCGGGGCCGGGCATAGAAAAAGCTTTTGAGACAAATATGATACATAAATGTCTCAAAAGCTTTTCGATTGTCTTGAATAAGGATAGAAAATGGAAAATAAGACGAGGCAAAAACGGCTCATTTTTGTCTCACTCCATTTGCTCCCTTATTATGGCCAAGCAGCACCGCGGCGAAGTCGTGAAAGAGGCCGTACTCAAGAGCGGCGTCAAAATCACCAAGCTCTACCAGGAGCTGGGTATCAGCCGGCCCACGCTCTACCGCCGCTTCGAAGAGCCCAATTTGTCATTTGCCTTTATCGAGCAGGTGGGCGCGCTCATCCGGCACGATTTCGCGCAGGAGTTTCGTGAGTTACTCCCGCCCACCGGCAGCACCGTGGCCGAGCCCGCCGCTAGCTACCAGCTCGACTCGCTCGACGACTGCAAAAACAAGCTCCTGCACGTGTACGGCCTCTACACCGAGCTGCAAGAGAAGTACGCCGCCCTGCTCGCCGAGCGCGGCCGGTAGCCGGTAAAACGAATAAAACGAATGGGCGCTCTGTCCCACATTTCTTTCGACTATGAATTTCTACGTCGGCGTTACGGACAAAGGCTGGTTCGACTTTCTGCGGCAGGAGCCACGCGAAGATGTTAACTTCTGGAAGCCACTGGGAGGAGCCAATTTTGGCGCTGTGCCATCGGGTGCCCCGTTTTTGCTGAAGCTGCGCAAGCCGGAGCACAGTATCGTAGGCGTGGGGTTTTTTACGGTACAAGCCAAGGCCTCCGTTTCCTTTGCCTGGGAAACGTTTGGCAACCGCAATGGCTATAATGACTTGCTGGATTTTCGCGCCGCGATTAATAAGTACCGGGTGGCTCACCACAAACCAGCGGAGCTGAACCCGGAAATAAGCTGCCTAGTACTCACGGCACCCATCTTTTTTCGCAAGCCCGACTGGATACCTGCCCCAGCCGACTGGGGCGACCCGATTGTAACCGGTAAAGTATATAACACGCAGTCGGCCATTGGCAATAAGCTGTGGGCCGACGTCAGCGCCACCATGCTCAAGTATCGGCAAGACCCGTTTACGCAGGAGCTAGCCACCGATTCATTGGTGCTGGAGTCGCCGGGTATCTACCGCGAGGCACTGACCAAGGTGCGGATTGGCCAGGGTGCGTTTAAAGCCCTGGTGACACAGGCCTATGATAAAAAGTGCGCCATCTCGGGCGAGAAAACGCTGCCGGTGCTGGAAGCAGCGCACATTCAGCCTTTCTCCCAGGCTGGCCCCAACTCGCTCGGCAACGGCTTGCTGCTGCGCTCCGACCTGCATAAACTATTCGACCGCCATTACCTGACTATTGATGCTAACGACCTAGTGGTGCAAGTCAGCTCGCGTATTAAGGAAGAGTTTCAGAATGGTAAAGAATACTACCGCTTCGATGGCAAGCCGTTGCAAGTGCTCCCAAAGCTACTCGGCGACCAGCCAGCCAAGCAGTACTTGCAGCACCACAACGGGCTATTTATGCCCTGAGGCTTTGCTAAAATAAACCGCGCAGCCCCGCCCAAAACCCTTGCTGCGGGCCGGGCGGGGCCGGTGGCAACTGTGCTTCGTCTGCCTCGAAGCCTGCGAGTCGGAAGGCTTCTTGTAGCTGGTGCTGAAAAGTGTCTAGGCTGAGGGGGAGTAGGTCGGGGTTGGTAATGGTAGTAGCCCATTCGTAGGCAGGGGGGCGCCAGCCATAGCCGTCTGGCTTGCCGAGCCGCCATGCCAGCCACGCATCGGCCACGCGGGTAGCGGCGAAAAGCGGCGCTAAATTGCCCGCCAGCAGCCAGCGCAGGCGGCCGAGGTCGGTACCGTCGGCGGTGCACTCGCTGGCCAGCGCGGCCAGCGTTTGCTGCCGCACGGCGGGCGTAAAGCCGGGGTGCTTCAGGAGGTGCAGCAGGTCAAATAAGTCCTTGAACCGGGGCCGCACCAGCGTTTGGTGCAGCTTCCATGCTACTTGCAGGGCCAGTGGCGTGGCGTGCGGCACCAAGAAGGGCTCGCCCAGCCCCGGCTGGTACCACAGCGGCTCGCTGGGCACACCGAGCGGCAAGTTGAAGGAAATATCCAGCGAAAAGCGGTCGAACTCCTGCCCATAGACCCAGCAAACGAGGTCGGTGCTGGTGGTCGGAAAGTCGTCGGCCATGGCATAGTCGAGGATGCGCCAGAAGGCATTTTCCCGGAAGCTGCGGAAACGCACGCCATCATGAGCCGGCAGCTCGGTGGCTAAGGTGGTCCACTCGGTGAAAAGCCGCTCGGCCTCTTCAGCACTGCTGATAGGTAGCAAATACACCCAATCGAGGTCATGCGGCGTGCGCAGCGTAGGGTCAGCATAATACTGGCGCGTCACGTAGCTGCCTTTCAGCATAAAGGGCAGCCCCACCTCGCTGGCCCGGCGAATAAATGCCTCGTAGGCGAGTAGCTCAATAACTTCCTGGTCGGGCAATGGCATGACGACGAAATAATTAAGGCGTGAGCCAGCCCACATCCAGCGCCCGGTTGCTGTCATAGAGGCAGCACTCCGATTCCTGCTTGAGCAAAGGCCAGTGGGTTTGTAACGCAGCGGCCAAGCTCGCTACGCGGGCCTGAAAGGTGGCTGCCGCGCCAAATTCGCGTAACGTCACGAAGCGGGTGGCCGACTCGCCTCGTAGCGCATTGGACGATAAATGCGCCTGGTGCTGCGTGCACAGCGCCAGCAGCGCCGCTACTTGCTGGTACGGTATTTTGCCGTGCCACTCGAAGTAAGAAACGAAGGCCGGCCCGTGGGCAGCCATTGCCAGGTGTTGGCCGTCGGCGCGGGTTTCGAGCTTGGTGCGGGTTACGGGTAAGTGGCAGGTGCGCAGGTACTGCGCATCGGCGGCGGCCAGCGCCAGTGCGGCTAGCAGGTCGGGCGCCCGCACAACTTTGCTCAGCATGGGCTGCGTGCGGTGGGTACCGCGCGCCAATTCAATGACCAGTGGCTTGGCGCGCAGGTGTTCGCAGGCTGTCACAAAGCGAGCAAGCTCAGTTGGCGGCAGCGCGCTCGTAGTCAAGTGAATTTCGAAGGGATACATGGCCGCCGTAAAGCTACGTGGCTGCCCACCGCGCTCGTTCTACCTTTGCGGCCTTCCCCCACCACTTCCCCGACCTGTTATGGCCCTTCCCCGCATGCGCCAGCTGCGCCGCGATAGAACCCTTTTTGGACTGGCCATGAATGCCGTCCGCCTGCACCTGGAAGAGCACGACCGGCTAGCCCAGCAGCCGCAGCTGCGCGAGGAGCCCGACGATATATTGCGGCTCATTCAGCAGAGCATCGACCAGTGGGTGGGCCTAGCCACGAGCTACCTCATGCGCAAGTATCGGTGCTCAGCTGCGCAGGCCATGGAGCTGCTGGGCGAGTTGCTGATTGACATGAAGGCCGGCGTTCCGGTGGATGAGCTACGGCAGGTGCCGTTTCAGGCCGCGCTGGCCTTGCCGCGCGAGCTACTGACGCAGCAGCAGCAGCCCGAGCCGCCGGCCCCACAACCGGCCGAGGCTGAATAAATACGCAGCAAAAGGGCGGTGCTTCAGCCTGAAGCACCGCCCTTTTGTAGTGAGAGACTAGCTGCCCAGCCGCACGAGCAGCTGTGGCAAAGTATTTGCCGCCTTAGTACAGCACCCGGAATTTAATCGTGTGCTCGACTTCGCGCAGGGCCTGAATCACGTCCTGGTCGTAGGCTTTGTCGATGTCCGTAATCACGTAGCCGACTAGCTCGTTGGTTTTCAGGTACTGACCCAGGATGTTGACGTGGTGCGCGGCCAGCACGTTGTTGATTTTGGCCAGTACGCCGGGCACGTTGGCGTGGATGTGGATGAGGCGGTGGCCCGGCTGGCCCGGCAGCAGAATATTGGGGAAATTGACGCTCTGCTGGGTGTTGCCGGTGTTGATGTACTGCATGATGCGCTCGGGCACGAACTCGGCGATGTTGCGCTGGGCCTCGGCGGTGCTGCCGCCGATATGCGGCGTGAGCAGCACATTGGGCAGGCCGCGCAGCTCGCTCTCAAACACCTCCTGGTTGGTCTTAGGCTCGTGCGGGAATACGTCGATGGCGGCACCCCCTAGGTGACCGCTGCGCAGGGCGTCGGCCAGGGCGGGCACATCCACTACGTGGCCGCGGGCGTTGTTGATGAACAGCGCGCCGGGCTTCATGAGGGCAAAATGCTTGGCCCCAAAGAAGTTCTTGTTTTCGGGGCGTCCGTCGATATGCAGGGTTACGATGTCGGCTTTCGGCAGCAACTCTTCGAGGCTGCTTACCTTCACGGCGTTGCCGAGCTGGAGCTTTTCTGCCACGTCGTAGTACAGCACTTTCAGGCCCACGGCCTCGGCCACTACCGACAGCTGCGCCCCGATATTGCCGTAGCCAATGATACCTAGGGTCTTACCGCGCACTTCGACCGAGCCTTTGGCCGATTTATCCCACTCGCCGGCGTGCATCTTGGGGTTTTTCTCCGGGATGCGGCGGGCCAGTACTATCAGCTCGGCCAGCGTCAATTCAACCACCGAGCGCGTGTTGCTGAACGGGGCGTTGAACACGGCCACGCCCTTGCGCATGGCGGCGGGCAGGTCTATCTGGTTGGTGCCGATGCAGAAGGCGCCGATGGCGATGAGGCGGTTGGCGGCGGCCAGCACGCGCTCGGTCACGTTGGTTTTCGACCGGATGCCGAGGATGCTCACGCCTTCGATGCGAGCGATAAGTTCTTCTTCATCGAGGGCGCCGGGCACTAGCTCGACCTGGTAGCCTTCGGCGCGGAACAACTCGGCGGCGCGGGCGTCGGGGTTTTCGAGCAGCAATACCTTGATGCGGTTCTTGGGGTAGCTCAGGGTCATGGGTAGCTTCAATTGATACAAAAACTCGTCAAAGGTCGGTAGCACTTCATCGGCTTGCGCCACTACACTGGGGCGGCTCACGTTTTCGGTGTAGGCGTAGAAGCGCTTGGCTAGGCCCGCCTCCCGAATCTGGTAGTCGGTGTAGCCGTCGCCGAGCACGTACACCGGTCCATCGAGCTGCAAGTCTTTCAATTGCTGAATCTTGCCGCCGTCGCGGCTTAGCACGTTGGCCGGGTCGCAGCCAGTGATGGTGCCCGCTTCGTCGAAGGTGAAGGTATTGGCCAGCACGTGGTCGGGTAGGATGCCGAATTTGGCTACCACGGGCTCGATGAATTCGCGGAAGCCACTGCTCACCACGTAAATACGGTCGGCGTGCTGCCGGAAAAAGTCGCCGTTGCGGCGGATGCTTTCGCTCACTTTGCCTTGCAGCTCCTTTACCAGCGGACCTAGGTGGCGCTGGTGCGCCCCCAGCAGCGCCAGCCGCTTGCTGAGCGACTCTTGAAAGCCAATTTCGCCGGCCATGCCCTGGTCGGTGAGGGCTTTGATGGCGGCCACGCGGGTGGCTTGGTCGGGCTGGCCGGTGAGGGCAATAACGGCGAGCTCGTCGAGCCCTTCGACCTGCGTGAAGGTCGAGTCGAAGTCGAAAACGAGGTAGGGGAGGGGGGCAGCAGGAGTAGTCACAAGTCAGGGAGTTACATATCCGTTACATAAAAAAACGGCCGATGGAGCGAATGAGAAAGGTTTTTTGGGGTGCCAGTTACATAGCCGTTACATAAGAATTAGCTCAGCACGGGTACGTAGCGCGCATTCTTCTTGGACTTATTATCGGGGTCATAGGGCTTGATTAATCCTGCTTCCAACGTGTCGGAAATGATGCGGGAAGCCATCGGATAATTTTTTTCGGCAATGCCCATGCGCTCGCGGAAAGACTGATTTGACATTGCTACCCCATTAGCAAATTTTAGGCAAGCGTGCTGATAGCAAGCCCGCACTTTATCGCGGGAACTCATATCGCGGAGCGGCCGGGGCGCATATAAAATGGCTTGGGTAGAGCTATCACCTCGGATGAAATCAGGGGCTGGTAGGAAATGCTTCTCACACTCCTCCACAATCCGGTCGACCCCACTGCCCCGACGTTCGCAAAAATCCAACGTCTTCATGATGTCTGCGATATCGATGGGTGTATGGTTCAGAAACTGAAGCACGTTAATCAGCGGTGCACCAGGGTTCGTTACTTCAATTCTATTATCAAAAACCTCTACCATTGGCGAAGAGCCCGAAGTAGTAAAGTCCTGATGAATTAAGGCATTGGCTACCAGCTCCCGAATTGCTTTTACTGGATAAGTAGGTACTTCTTCGCGGCGTGTTGCGGTAATGTCTTCCCGGCTCGGTAGGCGTTCGTTTAGCCAGGTGAGGGCCCTGATAAAACCTATGGCGTAGCCTAAGCGCCCAGTCTGTTCGCGCCCACCATTCGTTCGACCTGTACCGTTGTAAATAATTATCCGCAGGCCCTTATGTTCGAGGTGAGGAAATTGTTTTAGGTCTCTGGCGAAAAGAACGGCTCCCATATTGGTAATATGAAATACGCCTTGTTCACGCGCTACCACTTTGTCCTGCAAAAAGCGGGCTACTATAGCTTGCGCGTCACCCGGTGCCGGGTAACCGAATAGCTGAAAATATTCTTGCCAATCAAGTAATTCTAGTATATGTGAAGTACTGGCATTAGCAAAGGCAATTGCCCGTTCAAAGTTGACAAGGCGCTGCCCCTGCCGCTCGATGCGGTGGCGCTCGTCGGTATTGAGGGGACCAATACTCTCCCCATCGCGGCCGTAATAATGGCCTTTACAGGCAGTTGGCTGCCCCGGCGTAGCTGGTGGAATTTCAAACATAACCACCCGCTTACTTTCATACGTGACTTCGTGAATACCACGAAAGGTCAGGCGGTTGGAAGCTTGGTCAGCTATCACCTTCGTGAGTCCTTGCAACTTTACCGGGTCGCTACGAAATGCCGTGCCGATAACTTCTGGAGCATTGTTGACCCCAAAAACCAGCCAAGCTTCCTGGGCACCTTTCAAATTAGCTTCGTTACTCAGCGCACTGAAGTATTCGCCCAGTGAGTCGGTATCAAAATTAGTTTTAGCCTCCTTAAACTCTACCAACTCCGACTCAGCAGGCATTGCCAGGAGTTTGCGTAGGATTTCCGCTAAGTCGTAGGCAGTCATTTATAATGTTAGACGAGGTAAGCAAAGGTAGAGCTATCTGCCTGTAGAAAAGCCGCAAAAACTGAAGCAGTTCTGCGGCTTTTCTTTAAAATGTACTCGTACTTTCTACATGGGATTACCGCTTAGCAGTGCCCAAACAGTGAGCTAGTAACTGGGTGGCAGCTACTATTCCCGCTCTACTCGCCCCCTTCCTTAAACGTGTAGTAAACGCCCACCGTGAAGAGGTTACCCAGCGTGTTGGCGTTGAGGCCGAAGTTGGTGGTCGTCGTTTTATTGTCGGTGTTGTCCTGCTTGGAGGTCGAGCGCTGGAAGCCGAAGGTGCCGAACGAGCCTATTACCGTCAGGCGCTTGTTGAGACCGTAGCCAAAGCCAGCATTTAGGTTAGCACCTAGGTCGAGGGTAGTGAAGTTGGTAGTCGAGCTCACGAAGCCGTTGCGCTCGATGCGACGGCTGCCGGGCAGCACCGAGGCATTGAGGCCCACGAAGGGCCGGAAATTGCCTTCGCCAAAGAAATAGCGGCCATACACGGTGCCACCGTAGCGGTTGGTGATGTCGTTGAGGCTATTGTTCACCGCAGGCGTTTCCTGCTTCGAGCCGCTGAAGGTGAAGCCCACACCGAGCTGCACCTGGTTGGTGAGGAATGTGCCTACCTCAGGCGAAAAGCTCCAGTTGTTGAGCTTGCTGGTGGTGGTGGTGGTGCTGCCGTTGTCGGCAGTGGTGGTGGTGGAGTTGAATCCCGCCTGCCCGCCGATGTAGAGCGAGCCTTTTTGGGCCTGGGCTGCGAAGGCGCTCAGCACGAGCGCCGTAGAGAGGAAAAAATGTTTCATAAAAGAGGGCTTGGGGTTTTGGGGAACGAGGGGCGCTGGAATGCCTGCCCGCTCAAATAAGCTGGACGGATGCGGTGAGCGCGTTAAACGGAAAAGCCCCGCCTTATGGCTGGGCAAGCGCGTAATAAAAATCGTTTTATGCAGCCAGTTGCGCCATGTGTGCGCTAGTGCAAGCATGGCGCAACTGGCCCGTGGGGGCGGTAGCATACGGGGGAGCGTTATTGAAATTAATATTTTATATGCGGCGAACAATGTTGATACATAAAATGTATGTACATTTGTCGTGCGGCTAGCCACTAGCGAGGCGCCGCTATTCCTACTCGCATTTCACCGGTCCCTGGGCCACTACCTCTTTTTTCAGTGAACATTCTGCACATCCTTTCGAGCCCCCGCAAAGGGGCTTCGGCCAGCATTCAGCTTGCCAACGGTATCATCGAGAAGCTGCAAGCTGCCCACCCCGGCAGCAACGTAGTGCTGCACGACCTGGCTACCAACCCCTTCCCCCACCTGGAAGAGGCCAAACTGCAATCGTTCTTCACGCCGGCCGAAAGCCGCACGCCCGAGCAAGCTGCCGCTGCCAAGCACTCGGACGACGCCATCCAGGAGATTAAGGACGCCGACGTTATCGTGATTGGCGCGCCGCTCTACAACTTCGGCATCCCTTCGACCCTGAAGGCTTGGGTTGACCATATCGCCCGCGCTGGCGTCACGTTCAAGTACGTTGATGGCGCTCCTCAGGGCCTCATCACCGGCAAGAAAGTGTACGTAGCTATGGCGAGCGGCGGCATCTATTCGGAAGGCCCGTCGGCTGGCTACGACTTCGTAGCGCCTTACCTGAAAGCCGTGCTCGGCTTCCTGGGCATGACCGACGTGACCGTGGCACGCGCCGAAGGCCTCGCCATCCCCGGCGTGCAGGACACCGCCGTGCAGAAGGGCTTGGATAGCGTGACTATCACAGCGTAGCAGCTGCTGGTTAACAGGTTTTAATCTGCAAAAAAGCCCTGATTTGGGGGTGCCGCTACTACCTAGCGGCACCCCCAAATCAGGGCTTTTTGCGTGATTTTCGGTTACTTCCAGTTCGCCTTATCGCGCCACGTGTGGGTGGGCTCGTAGCCAAGCACGCGCCGCGCCTTTTCTATCGAGAGCAGCGTTTCGTGCTCGCCTAGGTCCTTGCGTACTTCCACGCCGGGCAGCGCCTCTTTCAGCAGCTCGGCCGACGATTTTTCCATCACGGTGTCGGCGTTGGCAATGATGAAGGGATGCATGCCAGTGGCCTGCCAATCAATGGCTTTGCGGATGGCCTGGGCACCGTCGCGGGCGTCGATGTAGGCCCACATATTCCACTTGCGCTCTTCGGGGTCGGCCTGGTAGCTGGCAAATTTCTCGTAGTCGGCAGGCTGCATCACGTTGGAGAAGCGCAGGCCGACGAGCTTCAAGTCAGGCGTTTGGTAGCAGAACTGGCGGGCCATGTCTTCCATCAAAACCTTGGCCAGGGCGTAGGCGCTTTTGGCGCGCAGCGGGTAGTCTTCGTCTACCGGGGCGTAGGGCGCGTCGTTCTCAAACGGCTCGCCCAGGGTGGTTTCGGAGCTGGCCCAAATGACGTTGTGGATGCCCAGCCGGCGGGCGGCCTCAAAAATGTTGTAGGTGCCCATGATGTTGTTTTGGAACAAATGGGCATCGGGGTATTGGCGCGGCGTGGGAAATGCGGCCAAGTGCACGATGGCGTCGAAGGCATTATTGCCCACGCCAGCGTGAATGTCGAAACTCACCGACGACAGCGCGTCGAGCGTCTGGCCAAAGTTGGAGAGGTCAGCGATGATGTGCGGGATGCCCTTGGCGGGCGCCACCGTGTCAATAACGAATACGTCGTAGCCGTGGGCTTGCAGGTCTTGCACGCAGACTTTGCCCAGCTTGCCGGTGCCGCCCGTGACGGCCACGCGGCGGCGCTTGGCTTGTGATTGGTTGCTCATAGTAGATAGGGAGGGACCGGGGAGTGAAACTGCCGGCCTAGGTCGGCTGCTCGGTCATGCCAAGGCATACGGAAAAAGCCCGCCAAATGGCGCCCGTAGCGCGGTGCCTATGGCAGTCGCCGCTACTGCGGAAAACGAACTGCCGCCTCATAGTAGTGAGCTGTCAGGAGTTACGCGGCGCTAAGCTCGGGCTAGTATTTAGGAGGCCGGAATCTTGTACCTAAGGCGCTCAACTTGCTCAGTTGGCGAGCGTTTAAGAGCAACTATCACGCTCTTTCTCTAAAACCAACCCTCACTCATGGAATCCTATAAAGTCAAAGCGTACGGCGCTAGCAACTCCATCCTCAATAGCCTCAAGGAGATAGAAGTAGAGCGCTACGCGCCTAAGCCCGACGAAGTACACATCGAAGTGCTTTACTGCGGCGTGTGCCACTCCGACTTGCACCAGGTCAAGAACGACTGGATGAACACGATTTATCCCTGCGTGCCGGGCCACGAAATCGTGGGCCGCGTGAAGGAAGCGGGCAGCGCCGTCACGAAGTACAAGGTGGGCGACATCGTAGGCGTAGGCTGCATGGTGGACTCGTGCGGCAGTTGCGAGCCCTGCACCCACGGCGAAGAAAACTACTGCGAAGGCCCCGTGAGCTGGACGGCCACCTACAACGGCTACATGAAGCCCCAAAACAAGGATTTCAACACCTTCGGCGGTTATTCGACCGATATTGTGGTGAAGGAATCGTTCGTGCTGCGCATCCCGGAGGCGCTGAATATCGAGGCGGCCGCACCGATTTTGTGCGCGGGCGTCACTACGTATTCGCCCCTCAAACACTGGAATGTGGGCCCCGGTAGTAGCGTGGGCGTGGTGGGCATTGGCGGGCTGGGCCACATGGCCATTCAGCTGGCGCGGGCGCTGGGCGCCACGGTCACGGCCATCACGCAGGATGAGAAGAAGCGTGAGGCCGCCGAGCAGCTGGGCGCGCATGAGGTGCTGATTTCGAGTGACTCGGACGCCATGAAAGCGCACGAGTCGCAGTACGATTTCATCCTCATCACCATCCCCGATGCCTTCGAGGTGAATGAGTACGTGAAGCTCGCTAAGCGCAATGGCGTGCTCACGACGGTGGGCCTGTTGGGACCGTATAAGCTGCCTATCAATAACATGGAGGTAGCCATGCATCGCCGCTCTATTTCGGGCTCCATCATCGGCAGCATCGCCGAAACGCAGGAGGTGTTGGACTTCTGCGCCGAGCACAACATCTTGCCCGAGGTGCAAGTGATTAACATGCAGGACATCAACGAGGCCTTCGACAAGATGCTCGATAATGACGTGCGTTTCCGCTACGTCATCGACATGGCCACGTTGAAAGCGGAAGCTTAGGAGCATTCGTCGCTAGGTAGCCGAGCGGGCTGCGGGGATTGAGGCACGTTGCTTCAACTCCCGCAGCCCGCTTTTTTAGGAATTTCTACGGTTGCGGGAAGGCTTCATTGCTAGGAAATTAGCTGTATAAAGCCCACTAGCTCAGCCATAACTAAAGCCCTAGGTGGCAGTACATCAAGTACACTTCACCCTAGGAATCCGCAGCCGTGGCACGTAAGCACCAACAAGAATTTATCCTCGAAACAGTACACCTGCACCAAGTGGTGGAAGGTGTCGAAGAGCTGACGCTGCAAACCAACGTGGGCGACATCGTGGCGCTGCTGCACCCCGCCCTCGAAGGCGCGCCCACCGTGGTGTGGGTGGGCGGCGCGGGCGGCGGCCTCGACGGCCCGGCTTGGGGCATGTACCCGCGCCTGGCCGGGCGGCTGGCGGCCGAGGGTATTGCCTCGCTGCGCCTGCACTATCGCCGCCCCAACCACCTGGAGGACTGCGTGGCTGATACCCTACTAGGCGCGGCCTACCTGGTGCAGCAGCGTGGCTACCGGCGCGTGGCGCTGGTGGGGCACTCGTTTGGGGGCGCGGTGGTGATTTCGGCCGGCGCGCTGGGCGACGACATAACCGCCGTAGTGGCCATGAGCAGTCAGACTTACGGCACCGACTTAGCACCGCAAATCAGCCCTAGGCCGCTGTTGCTACTGCACGGCACTGCCGATGAAATACTATCGCACCGCTGCTCCGAAAATATCTACGCCCGCGCCCGCCAGCCCAAAGAATTGCTGTTGTACAACGGCTGCCGCCACGGCCTCGACGAGTGCCGCGAGCAGGTCGACGAGGCCGTAACCAGCTGGCTAACCAAAGAATTACGTGTTAAGAAGCCGTAGCTAGCCGGCCCCGATGCTGCTGCCAGCTGGGGTCGAAGCGGTACCGTGCCCCGCCAAACCAATACAGCATGAGCGCCCGCGAGTAGCGCAGGGCCGCTGGGGCCAGGGCCAGCGCCACGCCCGCCACTGTGAGCACGTAGACCCACACGTCGGGGTCGCCGCCCACGAAGTAGAGCAGCGCGCCTATCGTGAGCACCGTGGCCACGTTGAAGCCATAGCTGATAAACATGGCGCCCCAGTAGAAGCCGGGCTCGGGCTCGAGGGGCACAGCGCACACCTCGCAGCGCTCGGGCATGTCGGTGAAGTGGGCGAGGTTGAAGGCTGAGTGCGTAAACAAGCGGCCCTCGTGGCAATGGGGGCAACGCAGCGAAAGCAGGGCGAGCGTGGGAGATGCAGGGGCAGCCATAGTGGTAAGAATCAAGTAGTGAAGCCGCAGAGGGCACGAGCCGAATGGGCACTACAAAGGTCCGACCTCTACCTGCCCCCCGACTAGCCCAATTACGGCCTCTTCTAGGACAAGTTACCGTTTTGGCGAAACGCCTCGGGGCTCTGCCCCACGTACTTGCGGAAGTAGCGCCCGAAATACGACGGGTCATCAAAGCCAAGCTCGTCAGCTACTTGGGCCACGCTCAGGGCCGAATGCGTGAGCAAGCGCCGCGCCTCCAGCACCACGCGGGCGTGGATGAGGTCGCTGGCGGTTTGGCCCAGCACGCGGCGGCACAGCGCGTTGAGGTAGTTGGCGGTGAGGTGCAGTAGCTCGGCGTACTCGCGCACGCTGCGCCGGGTGCGGTAGTGCTGATTGAGCAGCGCCCCAAACTGCCGAATCTGGCTCTGGGCCAGGCCGGCCTCGGTGGTGGCCGGGGCGGCGGGGTAGTGGCGCGTGGCCAGCTCCAAAATGAGCCCTAGGTAGGCGCGTAGCACCTCGGCTTGGTTAGGAAAGCTGACTTGGTACTCGTGCAGCAGCTTGTCGAAAAGCGGTGCTAGCTCGTTCTCCGCTGGCAAATAGAGCGCCGGCGGGTGGGCATTATCAAAGAACGGCAGCGCCAGCAAATCGCGCTCGGGGTAGCGGAGCTGGTAGAAGCTGGGCTCGAAAAACACCACAATGCCATCGGCCTCAGGCCCTAGGTGCCACTGGTGCACCTGCCCCGGCGCCAGAAAGAACACGCTGCCCGGCCCTAGGTCATACGTCACGAGGTCCACGGTGTGCGTGCCGGTGCCCTGGCTCACGTAGAGCAGCAGGTAAAACGAGTGCCCATGCGGCGCATTCACGTGCGGAAACCGCTCGACGTGCGCCCGCAGCCGCTCGGCGTAGTAGGGCGTGCGGGCGTGCGGAAACGGGGCCAGCGCCAGCACGGGCGGGGAAGGAGCTTTCAAGCGTGCGAATAGAATACCTAGGCGCAAAGATGCGGCCCGGCAAGCGCCGCCCGAATGGCGGCTGGCCAGCAACATTTGCCCGCTGACATTAGCCGGCCCGCTCGGCGGTGCTCACGGGTAGCCACTGGTCGCGCTGGCACTTGGGGCAGGTGGTGAGCGTGCTGGCGGCCAGCAACTGCACATGTCCACAGCAGTAGCAGGCGTGGGGACCGGCTACTTCGGCTCGGCGCAGGAGGCGCTCGCAACGCTCGGGCCGAATGGGTAGGCCGCCCTGCACGGGGTCGGCGGCAGGGTAGAAATAGACGCTTAGGCTACCGGTGGCCTCCATGTAGGCCAAGCGTACTTGGCCCAGGTGCTCGACCTGCTGCTGCCGCAGCTCGCCAAACAGCTCTTTTTGGGTGAGCCGCAGCTTGCGAAAATTGTCGAGCCTGATGCGGCCATCCTCAACCAGCAGTAGCGGCTTGCCCTCCAGCCAGTCGCTGAGGCGCGGGTAGCGCCGGGTGAGCAGGTTAAAAAACCAGTACAAACCCGTGACCACCGCAAACACCACGGCCGCATATAGCAGCGAAGTGGTGCCGTAAAACATGGTATCGCCCGCCGCCGAGCCCAGCGCCAGCACTAGGCTTATCTCAAAAATGGAGAGCTGCCGCACCCCGCGCCGGCCCGTGATGCGCAACGCCCCGATGATGATAAAGTACATCACAACGCAGCGAAACACGATTTCGCCTAAGTAGGCAGGCGGCGTGTGGGGCGTCCACAGTATGCGGTGCCAGTCAAAGGGTACCAGCGAAGTAGCGGCGAGCATAGAAGAAAAGAGTGAAACTGAGCGGGGTAAAGGCCGCCGCCCGGTGGTAAGCCGTAATTTTACAACCCGTCTTACGATAACCTCCGCTATGAGATACCCGCTGCTCGCCGCCACCGCGCTGCTGCTTACCGCCGCCGCGCCGGCTACTACCACGGTCGCGCCGCGCAGCCGCACCTTCTTGCTCACATGCCGGTTTGTGGTGCCCGCGCAACCAGCAGGCACGAAGGTGGTGGACTTTTGGATGCCCATGCCGCACTCCGATAAAAGCCAGGAAGTGCGCGACCTAAACTACTCTACACCGACGGCCGTCACTATTGCTACCGATGCCTACGGCAACCAGATTTTACATTTGCGCTCCGATGTAGATGCCCCCGTTGCCCAGCCGCTCACCGTCACGCTCACGGCCCGTGTCACGCGCCGCGAGCACCTTAATCTGCGCGCTACCGACGACCACGCGCCCGCCGAAACCGAAGCCACCGACCCCAACCTCAAGCGCTGGCTAGCGCCCGACCGCCTCGTGCCGCTCGATGCCAAAATCAAGGCCCAGGCCCAGGAAGTAGTCGATAAAGCCCACGCCACCACGCCGCTCGCCAAGGCCCGCGCCATCTACGAGCACGTGGTAAGCACCGTGACCTACGACAAAACCGGCCAGGGCTGGGGCCGCGGCGATATCTACTACGCCTGCGACGCCCGCCGTGGCAACTGCACCGATTTCCACGCCATTGTCATCGGCTACTGCCGGGCTCTAGGTATCCCGGCGCGCTTCAGCATCGGCCTGCCGCTGCCCGCCGACCGCGGCAAAGGCGAGGTAAAAGGCTACCACTGCTGGGCCGAGTTCTTCACCAAGGAAACTGGCTGGGTGCCCGTCGATGCTTCCGAGGCCGCCAAAAACCCCGATAAGCGCAAGTACTTCTTCGGCGCGCACGACGAAAACCGCGTCGAGTTTACCCGCGGCCGCGACCTCACGCTGGTGCCCAAGCAAGCCGGCCCGCCCCTCAATTACTTCGTGTACCCCTACGCCGAGGCCGATGGTAAGCCCATTGAGGACATCGCCCGCACCTACACGTTTGAGGACGTAGCCCAGTAGCGCGGACTTTCAGTCCGCGAGTTAATCACGATTGTCATGCTGAGCGCAGCGCAGCGGAGTCGAAGCATCTCTACCGCTTCGTTGCTAGCGAAGTAGTTAGTTCACCGGTAGAGATGCTTCGACTCCGCTGCGCTGCGCTCAGCATGACACGCTTTTCTGGCTTTTATATAGAATAAAGCAAATGCTTAGTAACTTACGGTCGAACAACCGCCATCCCAGTGTTCTTCCGCATCGTACCGCCCGCGCCCGCTCTGCGCCCATTTGTGCAGCACTACTTGCTGGTGCACGTGCGCTACGATGGCAAAGACCCCAGCCAGGCCACAAAGCCCATGCCGCCGGCGCCGCAGCAGTGCCTGTATTTCTACCCGCGCGGCGGCATGCGCACGTTTCACCACAAGGAAAATAAGTTTATAGCGCTGCCGAATAGCATCTTGGTGGGGCCGCAGGTGTCGCGGCTAGACTTGCATTTTCCGGCCGAGCACCTGGTGGTGTGCGCGGCTTTTTGGCCCGGCGGGCTTCACCGGCTGTTGGGCGTGCCGGTGGCCGAAATGCTGGATTATTCAGTCGAAAGCCGGGCGCTGCTGGGTCCGGCGCTCGGCGAGGTAGAGGCGCGGCTAGCCGAGGCCCCCGACTACGCCACCATGCTGGCCGTGGTCGAAGCATACCTGCTGCAGATGCTGCGCCGCCTGCGCCCGCACACCGAGCGGCCCATCGACCGGCTGCTGGCGGTGCTGCTGCCCAGCGGCCGCCTAGGTGCCTCGCTCGACCATCTGGCCGCCGAAGCCTGCCTGAGCCCGCGGCAGTTCGAGCGCAATTTTATAGCGCGGGTGGGCCTGAGCCCTAAAATGTTTGCCCGCATCGCACGCTTCGACCGGGCTTTTCGGCTCAAGGAGCGGGTGCCGGGCCTCGACTGGCTGGCCGTGGCCGTGCAGTGCGGCTACTACGACTACCGCCACTTGGTGCGCGATTTCCGCGAGTTTGCCGGTACCACGCCACCGCAGCTGCTGGCCGCCGAAACCGCCCACACCCGCGTGGCGGGCGGCGCGGCCGCCAACCTCCTGCCCGTGCTGGGGCTGTAGAATGTCGGTTTTTTACTACTAATCAGCCAAGTCTAGGTGGGAATTTTGCCAGCGTACCAATCGCTGCTTTTCCGTATGAAAACGCTCCTGTTGAGCCTGGCGGCGCTGCTGCCCATTGGGTCCGCGTTGGCCCAGACTACCACTGCTGCCACCGACGAAGTGGCTATTAGGCAGGTAGTCAAGCGTATGTCGGCCGATTGGCAAAGACATCGGTTTGCCAATATCGTCGCCTACACCACGCCCGATGTGAGCTGGGTCAACATCGTGGGCATGTGGTGGCGCGGCCGGCCCCAAGTGCAGCAGGCCCACCAGCAGATTTTCGACGCCATGTTCACCGGCGTCGCCTTCACGCCGGGCAAAACCGTGGTGCGCACCGTGGCACCCGGCGTGGCCGTGGTCAATCTATACTGCCACGTCGGTGCCTTTTACCCACCCGATGGCGTGAACCGAGGCACCAACAAGGAAGCCGAGGCTGATAACCTGCTGACGCTGGTGCTGGTGAAGCGCCAGGGCCGGTGGCTGCTCACGGCCGGCCAAAATACCGTGGTGCGAGCCAGCGCCCAGCCCAATAATCCCGTCGGCAAAACCAGCCTGCCCGAGCCGTTCGACCCCGCCAAGCTAGCTGACTTACACTAGGTGCGTCTGCTTAATTCTTCTCAACCTAGAGCAGTTTTCAGGTTGGTGTACATAGGAGGTAGAGACGCAATACTTTGCGTCTGGCGTTAGGATACATTGCTCAGCAACGCAAGACGCAAAATATTGCGTCTCTACACTGCTCAACGACTGTACACTAATCTGGGAACCGCTCTAAGTTACAAAAACATCCTTCGCCCATGAAAAATGTTGTGTTGAGCTTGGCCGTGCTCGGGGCCATCGGCCACCGGGCGGCGGCCCAAACGGCACCCTTGCCCGCCGCTGATAAAGAAGCCATTGTGGCTACGCTGCAACACTTTCAGAAAAATCTGAACGACCACAAATTCGCCGAAATGGTGGACTACACCACGCCCGACGTGACGTCAATAAACATCGTGGGCATGCTGTGGCAGGGCGAGCCGGCCGTGCAAAAAGGCCACCAGGTGGTATTCGACACCCGGTACAAAAACATGAAATTTCCGCCCCTGGACGTGGCCGCGCTGCTGTTTCGCCCTATCGCCCCCGGCGTGGTGTTGGTGGTGAAAGGCAGCCAGCCGCTGCCCCCCGGCGTGCCGCCCCACCCCCAAACCGCCAACTCTACGCTGCTCGTGAAGCAGCAGGGCCGGTGGCTAATCACCGCCTTCCAAAACACGCTGGTCGATGCCAAGGAAGCCCCCAACGACCCCACGCTGACTAAGGATTGAAAGGCTTGTAAACGTCCGCCATCTTGTACACGTCCGTCATGCTGAACGCAGTGAAGCATCTCTACCGCACCGTTTGGTCTGTATTCAAACGGTGCGGTAGAGATGCTTCACTGCGTTCAGCATGACGGTATTAAATAACCTCTGCTGTTAAAAAGGTGCTCTAGAGCGCCAGCACGAGCTTGCCGAAGTTCTCGCCTGAAAACAGCTTATTAAGCGTTGGGAGGAAGTTTTCGATGCCGTGCTCGGTGTGCACTTTGGGCGTGGTGAGCTTGCCCTCTTGCAGCCAGCCGGCCATTTCGCGGGCGGCTTCGCCGAAGCGGGCGGCGTTGTCGCCGACCAGGATGCCCTCCATGCGGGCGCGGTTCACGAGCAGCATCATGTAGTTGGCGGGGCCTTTGCTGGGCGCCGTGTTGTTGTACTGCGAGATGGCGCCGCAGATGACGATGCGGGCTTTCAGGTTAATCTGGAGCAGCACCGTGTCCAGGATTTCACCGCCCACGTTGTCGAAATACACGTCGATGCCGTCGGGGCAGGTTGCGTGCAGGGCGGCGGCCACATCCTCGGTTTTGTAGTTGATGCAGGCATCAAAACCTAGCTCATTGACGCAGTAGTCGACCTTGGCTTGGTCGCCGGCCAGGCCCACCACGCGGCAGCCTTTGAGCTTGGCAATCTGGCCCACTACGCTGCCCACGGCACCGGCCGCGCCGCTCACCACCACGGTATTACCGGGCTGCGGTTGGCCAGTGTCGAGCAAGCCAAAATAGGCCGTCATGCCCGGCATACCGAGCGTGGCCAAGTAGGTTTCGAGGGGCGCCAGGCTGGTATCGACCTTGCGCAGGTAGACGGGGTTGGCGGGGTCTTGGGCCGCATCGCCCTCGCGTAGCACGTACTGCTGGGCGCCTAGGGTGCCGGTCACGTAGTCGCCCACCGCAAAGGCGGGGTGCTGCGACTCTACGACTTCGCCCGCGGCCAAGGCCCGAAATACCTCGCCGATGCCAATGGGCGGCGCGTAGCTTTTGCCTTCGTTCATCCAGCCGCGCATGGCGGGGTCGAGCGAGATGAGGCTGGTTTTGACGAGGACTTGGCCCGCTTTCAGGGGCGGAACCTCGACGGTTTCGATGGTTAGATTTTCGGGCTGCGGAAGGCCTTTGGGGCGCGACGCCAGCAGCACGCGGGTGTTGGAATAAGACATGGAAAAAGGGGGTAAGAAATGCAAAACGCCGCCCGAGGTGGGCGGCGTTTTCGGGTTGAAAACTAGGCGGCTTTGGTGGGTGTGGGTGCTTGCAGCTCGGCCACATCGTCGGCCGTGAGCTGCACATCTAAGGCCTTGGTTAGCTCCTGCACCTGCTCGACTTTAGTGCCGCTGGCGATGGGCGCCGTGATGCCGGGCGCCTGCATCAGCCACGCCAGGGCCACCTGCGCCTGGCTAATGCCGTGGCGCTCGGCCACCGCGTCAAGGGCTTTTAGGATTTGGAAGCCTTTGTCATTCAAGTATTTTTTGCCGATGCCGCCGCCGCGCTGGCTCTGCTGCAAGTCGGCCTCGGAGCGGTACTTGCCGGTGAGGAAGCCGGCGGCCAGCCCGAAATACGGAATCACGCCGATGCCGCTGGCCTGCACGATGCCTAGGTCGTCTTTTTCGAAGGTCTCGCGGTCGTAGAGGTTGTACTCGGGCTGGAGGCTTTCGTAGCGCGGCAGGCCGTTTTGGGCCGCGTCGAGAGCTGCTTGCAGGCGTTCGGGCTTGAAGTTGCTGGCCCCGATGGCGCGGATTTTACCTTCCTTCAGCAGTTCGGCGTAGGCTTCGAGCGGCTCGGTTACGGGCAGGCTCTCGTCGTCTTTGTGGCTCTGGTAGAGGTCGATGTAGTCGGTTTGCAACCGCTTCAGCGACGCCTCCACGGCCTGCTTGATGCGGGCTTTCGAGAGGCCGTTTTTGCCATCGCCCAGGTCCATGCCCACCTTGGTGAAAATGAGTACGTCGTCGCGGCGGCCGCGCTGCTTGAGCCAGTTGCCAATCACGGTTTCGGACTGCCCGCCGCCCTGGTGGCCAGGCACCCAGGCCGAGTACACGTCGGCGGTGTCGATGGCATTGCCGCCGCCCGCCACGAAGGCGTCGAGTACGGCGAAGGAGGTCTTTTCGTCGGCCGTCCAGCCAAATACGTTGCCGCCCAGCACGAGCGGGGCAATATGCAGGCCGGAATGGCCGAGTTCACAAAGGGTTGCCATGTGGTGAAATGGTGAGGGGTGAAATGGTGAGCGGCCCGCCGCCCCGCCGTAGCTCATCATACTACAACCTCAGAAAACCAAACGAGTTGTGTGGTGTGTCGCAACAGGTTGTTTATCAAGATAGTATAGTTAGTCGCTCACCACTTCGCCATTTCGCTAGCTCACTCTTTATTCAGCACCAGCAGCAGCCCTTGCAGCTCCTGATTGAGCAGGCGCACGGCCGATTGCAGCTCGTTGAGCATGTTGGCGCGCACCGTCAGTTCGTCGGCCGAGTAATGGCCGCCGGTGCCAAAAAGCAGGGTCGCCAGCTGCTGGCCTTTCTTCGACTCGGGGTGCGTGAGCTGGCCGTAGTGCTCCCAGCGCTGGCGGGTGTTGTGGGCCAGCGCCGTTTGGCCACTGTTGCTGAACGCTGGTTCGGTGAGCATGTACCACACGCTGGGCGGAAAGAGGTCGGAAGTGGGCTTCTCGTTCCAGACATCGGCCAGCAAATTGCGCGGGTGCGTAAACTCGGCCGTGTGGCCGCCCCCTAGGGTCAGCAGCCCCAGCCCCGCCGCCAGTAAGCCGCCCCCGATGCCAAAAGCGTACTGCGCCGACTTATTATCGATAACCGTAGTGCCGATGCCGCTGGCTGCTCCAATACTGATGGACAGCACGTTGAGGCGCTGCGTGCGGTGGTCGTCCTGCTCGTTGAGGTAGCCCGCCACCTGGTCGGCGCGCTCGCCCTCGCAGTCGAGCTCGGCGGCCACGCTGGCCACCGTGGTGCTCACCAGGGCTAGTTGGGCCGAAATGCGCTGCCGCTGGCGCAATACCGCGAGGTCGGCCGCCGGCTGCTGGCGGCGGGGCTGGGGCCAGTTCGCGGTTTCCTCCAGCACGAGCAGCTCTTTCAAAAGCGGCAAAATACCGGCTGCATTGGCCGTGAGCAAGTTGCGGCGTGGGTAGTGGGCCAGCAGGGCGGGTGTCAAGGCCGCTTCAAAATCAGGCTGCGGCGCAAACGCCGGGTCGTAGCGATAGGGGAGGGGCGGGTCGCAGTAGCCCGAGGCTACGTGCAAGCGGGTGGTAGAGCGGGAGCCCGCGCAGCTGGCCAGGGCCAGCAGCAGGGCGAAGAAGTAGAGCTTAGGCATTGGGCAAAGTAAAAGCACGAGCGCAATGCAGCCGTAGTCTGGCGCAGCTACCTACTTATCAGCACTATTTCGGCGAGAGTTTACGGGGCGGATAGCTGGTGAAAAGCCAGTGGCTCGTCCTCTGTGCCTGCTTTCAAACGGTAGCTCATGCTACCAACTACAGCATGCCTATGAAAAAGTAAGGCAATTAACCCGATTTATAAACACTGTTCACTACATTTGCAGTGTAATCAAAGCAAATTCTTCTGTCGTGGCCATTGCCGACCGTAAACTGCGCGAAAAAACCGAACGCCGCCAGGCCATCCTGGAGGCAGCCCTGCGCCTGTTTACCGAGCAGGGGTTTGAAAAGGTGAGCATGCGCAATATTGCCGATGCCATCGAGTACAGTCCGGCTACTATCTACCTGTATTTCAAGGACAAGAACGTCTTGTTGTTTGATTTGCAAACTCAGGGCTTTGAGATGCTGGCGCAGGAGTTAAAGGCTATTGATGCCGCGGCGCAACCGGCCGAGCAGCTGCGAGCCGTGGGCGAACATTTTCTTGGGTTTGCCCTCCGGCACCCCGAACTGTTTGAGCTGATGTTCATCATGAGCGGGCCGATGGTGGCGGCGCAGGCCTGTGCGGGGGAGGTGGTCTGGCCGGGCGGCTGTTCGGCCTTCAAGCAGGTAATGGCCATCGTGCAGCGCGGCATCGACAGCGGTGTTTTCCGGCCCCAAAACGCCGAGACTACTGCCCTGATGGTATGGGCGCAGGTACACGGCCTAGCCGCCCTCTATCTGCGGCAGCGGTTGGTAGTGCTCCCCGAGGAGCGTCGCTTGTCCGCCATGCACGAATCCCTGACCCAGTTCCATGACCTTGTGCGAAGGGCGCTTTAGCCCTTTTTTTGCCCGTATACTAAACACTGTTATTTTTTTTACCACCATTAACCTCGGCCGCCGCCTAGCATCTAGCTTTGCTCCTGCCTCATTCCCTTTTTACCATGAAAAAGATTCTGATTACCGGCGGTAGTGATGGTATTGGCCTAGCCGCCGCCCAGGCATTGGCCGCTGAAGGCAGCGTGGTGACGCTGGTGGCTCGCAATCCCGAAAAGCTGCAAGCCGCCCTGCGCAGCCTGCCCGGCAGCGGCCATAGCAGCCTGCCCGCCGACCTCTCGACGGACGAGGGCATGAGCCTGGTAGCCAAGCATATTGATGAAAACCGCTACGAGGTATTCATCAACAATGCCGGGGCGGCGGCCTACGGGCACTTCACTGAGCTGGCGCTCGACCGGCAACTCTCCATCATGCACCTCAACATGGACGCGGTGGTGGTGCTGGCCCACCACTACCTGCGGCAGGCGCGCCGCGGCGATGCCCTGGTAAATACGGCTTCGACCACGGGCATCATGTCGCTGCCTGGCATCGGGGTGTACACGGCCACCAAGGCCTTTGTGAATATCCTGAGCGAAACGCTGTGGTGGGAGCAGAAGGAGAAGGGCGTCTACGTGATGGGCTTCAACCCAGGCGGCACCAGCAGCGCCTTCCACACGGCGTCGGGTGGTAATAAAGAGGCCTTTGCGGCCATGCAAACGCCGGAGGCCGTGGCCAAAGAGCTGGTGCGGGCGTTGCGCCAGCGCACCCGGCCCCGCGTGATATCGGGGGGCATGAACCGGCTGTTTGTGTTCCTGGGGCGGCTCCTGCCGCGCAAGGCCGTCATCAACATGATGGGGCGGTTTGCCCCGGCGCAGGCGAGCTAAGGCTGGGCCATTTTCACTCATTTTCAGCGGGTTTACCTTCTGCTTGTGCAAGGCAGCCGCGCCGGCGTCTGCTTTGCAACACCTTCTCAGCCGGCATTTTACCTCTTGGTCTCATGAATATTTCCAATCAGACCGTCCTTATTACGGGCGGCGGCTCGGGCATCGGCCTGGCCATTGCTCATTCCTTACTTGAAGCCGGCAACCGCATCGTGCTGGTGGGCCGCAACGAGGCCAAGCTGCGCAAAGCCGCCGAGCTGGTGCCCGGCGTGGCCACGATTGTCGCCGACATCACCAACGCCGACGACGTGGCCCGCCTGGTGCAGCGGGTGCAGGCCGAGTTCCCGGACCTGAGCGTGCTCGTCAACAACGCGGGCCAGGCCTCGGCCTACCAGCTGGTAGCCGGGGCCAACGCGTTTGAAAAAGCCAGCGCCGAAATGAACACCAACTACCTGGCCCCGATACGCTTGACGGAGATGCTGCTGCCGGTGCTGAGCCAGCAGCCCACGGCGGCCATTATCAATGTCACGTCCATCGTGGCCTACGTGCCTTCGGCGGGGGCGCCCACGTACTCGGCCAGCAAGGCGGCGGTGCACGCCTACACGCAGGCGCTGCGCCACACCCTGAAGCCGACCAACATCCGGGTAGTGGAATTGCTGCCGCCGCTGGTCAACACCGAGTTTTCGGCCGAAATCGGCGGCGCAAACGGCATTCCGCCGCAGCAGGTGGCCGAGGAGCTGCTGGCGGGCCTGGCCAACGGCGACGACGAAATAAAGGTGGGCCAGACGGCGCAGCTCTACGAGTTGGAGCGGGCGTCGCGGGCCGATGCCTTTGCGCTGATGAACAGCTAAGTAAGTAGCTGTAAAATTGTTCTTATCTCCGTCGAACATGACTAGAACCCTCTTCTTACTTGGGCTGCTGCCCCTGCTGGCCGGTTGCCAGGACAAGCCCAAGGCCAGCGCGCCGCCCGAAGTGGCCGTGCCGGTACTCACGCAGCCGGTGCGCAGCGTCAGCCAAAACCAGGCGGTGCCCGTGAGCGGCGCCCTGGAAGCCGACCAGACTGTTGGCCTCGGCTTTCAGCTGGGCGGGCAGGTGCAGCAGGTGTACGTGGAGGAAGGCGCGGCCGTGCGCAAGGGCCAGCTGCTGGCCACCCTCAATGCCAGCAGCTACCAGTATGCGCTGGCGGCAGCCACCGCCACGCTGGCCCGCGCCCAGGACCAGTACGGCCGCTTCAAAATCATGTTCGGGGCAGCCTCACGGCCAGTGACTTCAACCAGGCCCAGACGGCCCACGGCAAGGCGGCGGCCTGGCAATACCTGGCCCGCCTGAAGGAGCGCACCGTGAACCGCGACGAGCCCGTGGGCCTGGGCGTGCTGCACAAGCAACTGCAAGCCATTGCCGACTGGGGCCACCAGGCGCCGGCCGACTTGTCGCGCTTTACGCTGCCGGTGCTCATCGCCAACGGCGACAACGACCGCATGGTGCCCACCCCCAACTCCTACGACATGGCCAAGCGCTTCCCCAATGCCGAGCTGGTCATTTACGAAGATGCCGACCACGGCGGCGTATTCCAGGAGCACGCGCAGTACGTGCCCAAGGTGCTGGAATTCCTGGCCAAGTAGTGGCCATTTGCGGCTCGCCGGCCGCGTGCACCTCACCCCCTAGCCCCCTCTCCAAAACAGAGGGGGGACTAGCTCTAGCTCTAAAAAGCTACTAGCCAAGTCTAGGATTAAAAACTAGTTCCCCCTCTGTTTTGGAGAGGGGGCTAGGGGGTGAGGTGCACGCGGCCGGCGAGCCCGCCAATAAGTAGTACGCTAAATTCAACCCAACTTCCCTCATGAAAAAGCTTCCCAAAATACTCCTGACTGGTGCCGCCCTCACAGTGGCCACAGTGGTCGTGGCGCGGGCCACAGCCCGCCCGGCAATTCAGAAAATCGCTACTTCGGTGAAGTCGAAGAAGCACTTCTCCTCGTCCATCCTGCTGTGGGTGCGCCCCGACAAGCCCCGCGAAACCACCATGGACCGCTGGAAAGGCCCGCACGCCAAAATCATTGCCGCCACCAAGGGCTTTGAGGAATACCGCCAACTGCATTTCAGCGCGCAGAATACCGGCCTGTGGCCCGCCACGCCGGGCGTGGAAACCGCCATTCCGGCCGGCCGCCGCGTCGATGGCGTGGCCGAGGTCACGCTGGCCAGCCTCGTGTCGCCGCTGCAAGGCAAGGACCAAACCAAGCTGGCCTTCGCCGATGAGGTGAACCTGTTTCAGCGCACCATTCTGTACGCGGGGCTGCCGGGCTGGTCGCGCTGGTACGAAGTGGCCCCGGCCGGCACGGCGGTGGGCACGCGGAGCCTGGTGTTTCTGCGGCGGCGCGAGGACGTGTCGGCGGCCCAGTTCCGCCGGTTCATCGACGAGGAGTTGGCCCCCGCCCTGGCCAACACGGGCACGCTGAAAGAGCTGCGGACGCAGAATTTCATGACCTGGAAAAAAAGCCAGTGGGACACGCCCAACGTGGCGCACGACAACGCGCTGGCCGACCAGTTCCACGCCTCCGTGCTGCTGGGCTTTGCCGACGAGGCCGCCGAAAAGGCCTTTTTCAGCCAACCCCTGCTGGAGTCGCTGAGCCAGCGGCTGGCCTTGTTCTGCACCGCCGCACACGCCTACCAGCTCACCGAGGCCCCCACCTTCGTAGAACACGGCCAGAACCTGACGGCGCGCTAGAGCCCGCCCATTTTCTTATCATCACCGCTCCTCCCCATGAAAGCCTTCCTACTCACCCGCTACGGCAAAAAAGCAAAGCTCCAGCTCACCGAAATCCCTAAGCCCGCGCCGCAAGCCGACGAGGTGCTGATTGAGGTACACACGGCTGGGGTCAACCAGCTCGATTCCAAAATCAGAGACGGCGAGTTCAAGCTGATTCTGCCTTACAAGCTGCCCACCGGGCTAGGCCACGACGTGGCGGGTATCGTAGCGGCCGTGGGCACGCGGGTCAGCAAATACAAAGTGGGCGATGAGGTGTACGCTCGCCCGGCTGATTTCCGCATCGGCACGTTTGCCGAGTTCATTGCGGTGCGCGAAGGCGACGTGGCCCGCAAACCCACCAACCTGACGATGACCGAAGCTGGCTCTTTGCCGCTGGTAGGCCTCACGGCCTGGCAGGCGCTGGTGGAGCGCGCTAACCTGCAAAAAGGCCAAAAGGTGTTCATCCAGGCTGGTTCGGGCGGGATAGGCACGTTCGCCATTCAGCTGGCCAAGCACCTGGGCGCCTACGTGGCCACTACCACCAGCGCGGCCAATGCCGAGCTGGTCAAAAGCCTGGGTGCCGACCTGGTTATCGACTACAAAACCCAGGATTTTGAAACCCTGCTCAGCGGCTACGACGTGGTGCTGAACAGCCAGGACCCCAAAACCCTGGCAAAGTCGCTGCGAATTTTGAAGCCTGGCGGCATTGCTGTATCCATTTCCGGCCCCCCCACTAGGGATTTTGCCAAGGAGTTTGGCCTGCCCTGGTACGTGCGCCTCGCCACCACGCTTATCAGCTTCGGCATCCGCCGCCAGGCCAAAAAGCTGGGCGTGCGCTACACCTTTTTGTTCATGAAAGCCAACGGCCAGCAGCTAAGCGAAATAACCAAGCTGGTGGAAGCCGGCATCATCAAGCCCGTGGTGGATAAGACCTTTCCCTTTGCCCAAACCAACGAGGCCCTGGCCTACGTGGAAAGCGGCCGGGCCAAGGGCAAGGTAGTGGTGGCGGTGAAATAGCATTATAGGGAAAGCAATAGCTGGCAACGAGCCACTCGGCGCTGGTCGGCCGGGCTGGCAGGGGCGAATCCTGCCGGCCCGGCCGACCAGCGCCGAGTGGCTCGTTGTTGTTTTGCGGCTACCCCGTAATGTTGGATTAGCTACCTTTAGCCCCTTCCTCCGCTCCCTGCTCAGTGCCAATACCCCCGCAAGACAACAGCCCCCTGATTCTGGAAACCGCCCAGCGCATCACGTTCAGCCGGGGCGTTTCGGTGCTGCGCATGGCCGGGCTGGCCACGGAGCTGGGCATGAGTAAGAAGACGCTCTACGTCTACTATCCCAGCAAGGAGGCCTTGCTGGAAGCCATGATGGAGGCGCATTTTGGCCACTACGACCGGCTATTTGGGGCGGTGCTCGCCGAGCCGGAACGTGGCTTCCTGCGCCGCTTGCAGGAAACCATGCGGCTGGGCTGGGAGATGAACAGCGCCATGACGGCCGAAGCCACGCAGGATTTCCGCCGCAGCGCGCCCGTGCTGCTCCGCACGTTTGAGCAGAAGAAAGCTGCGGCCATGCAGGTGTATTTTCATGCCCTGCTCGCCGAGGGCCAGCAGCAAGGCTTCCTGCGCCCCGAGCTTGCGCTCCCCATCGTGGTGGATATTCTGATGGAAGTCATTACGTACCGGCTCACGCTCAATGAGCTACAGCACAAGCAGTACACGGTTTCCGAAGCGTTTACCACCTTCTACCAGCTGCTGTTTGCGGGCATGCTGACGGACTCGGCCCGGCAGGAGTTTGTGAAGCTGGCCTAGAGGGTAGAGCTAGCGTGAAAGCTTGCGCTGGTCAATACGGCGTTTTCGGCCGAAATCGGGGGCGCGGCGCACGGTATTCCGGCCCGCGAAGTAGCCGGGCGGCGGCTGGCGGGCATCAGTATCAGTCAGAACGCGTGGGAGATTAACGTGGGGCAAACGGCCGGCTTCCGGGAGTTACGCCGGGCGGCCCCGGCGCAGGCCTTGCCATGCTAAACCCGGCGTAGCGGCGCGCCCATCATCCAGCCCAACCATTGCTAGAAGGCAAACTACTGAGCGAGCTCTCCGTGCAGCACCTGGAAGAGTAATAGCGGAATAATACGCGTCCTTTGAGCGCTGGCTCAGGCCCGGCCGCACGTTGTCCGCCTAGCTGACTCAGGCAATTCGGGGCCCGAATTTCCAGCCGTACGCCCCCTTACAAAACTTCACCAAACCATTTTTCTTGCCCATGAGAATTCCCAGCTACTTGCTGCCGCTGGCCCTGCTCGCCGCCTGCACCCCCGATTCGGGTACGACGACAACAACGACGGCCCTCGCTACTGCGCCGGCTACGGCTGCCAAGGACAAGGCCCCCATTGCCGTGCCGGGCGAGCCGTGCAACGTGCAGTTCGGCAGCCTCACCTTCACCCGGGCTTTGAACGGGGCGGCTGAGCACGCCACCGTCGATAAAGGCGTGCTCACGCTGCGCGCCGAGGCCAAAAGCGACAATTTCAACGACCCCGACGGCAAGCTCAGCAACCACAGCGCCCCCGTGCTGCTGACCCAGGTGGACAACACCAAACCCTTTACCCTCACCACCCTGGTCGAGCCGCAGTTCCTGGAAACCTACGACGCCGGCGTGCTCTACGTGTACCTGCGCCCGGATTGGTGGCAGAAATTCTGCTTCGAGCGCGACGAGCGGGCCCGCACCCGCGTCGTGAGCGTGCGCACCATCGGCACCTCCGACGATAACGACCACGACATCATCACGGCCAAGCAGGTGTACCTCAAAATCTCCTCCGATACCAAAACCATCGGCTTCTACCACTCGCTCGATGGGAAGCAGTGGGAACTGGCCCGGCTGTATAAAAACGACTACCCCGCCAGCATCTGGCTGGGCCTCAGCGCCCAGTCGCCGGTCGGCAAAGGCATGAGTAACCGCTTCGAGAACTGCACCCTTACTCAAACGAGCATCGCCGACTTCCGCTTGGGGCAATAGGCGGGGATTGCCCGTCGGCTTATTCGGGCCGGTCTCTGCTGCCGCTCTTTTCCCTTTCTTGCTCCATGAAACTACTTACCCTCTTCGTGGCTGCCTGCCTGGCTGCCCCCGCCGCCATGGCTCAGACGCAAAACTTTACCACCATGCGCTGGCTGCACGCGCCCGCTAAGGTCATCAGCACGCCCACCTCGCTCCAGGTGCAGGTGCAGGGCGGTACCGATTTCTGGCGCGTCACCCACTACGGCTTCATCCGCGACAACGGGCACTTCTTCTACCAGGAGCAGCCGGGCGATTTTCTGGCTAAGGTGAAGGTGGTGGGCCAGTACAAAGACCTCTACGACCAGGCCGGCCTCATGATTCGGCTCGACGAGAAGAACTGGATTAAGACGGGCATCGAGTACGTCAAAGGCGTGCAAAACGTGAGTGCCGTGGTCACGCGCGAGGTATCGGACTGGTCGGTGGTGCCCCGGCAAGACAGCCCGGCGGCCGTGTGGCTGACGCTGATGCGCAAGGGCGACTACGTGGAAATCCAGTACTCCTTCGACAACAAAGACTTCAAAATGCTGCGCCTGGCCTACTTCCCGCCCACACCCGGCCGCAAGGTGCAAATTGGCGTGATGTGCGCCGCGCCCGACGGCAAAGGCTTCCCCGTCGAGTTCACCGACTTCTCCGTGACCCCCGTGCCCGCCGCCAAATAGCGCCGTTGGCTAGTCTGGCTGAAGCTGTTTAGGAAGTTTTAAAATGCAAAACTCTCTGTCATGCTGAGCATTCTGCGTATCAAGCAGAGACGCAGCGGAGTCGAAGCATCTCTGCCGCTTCGTTGCTAACGATAGGAGTTAGTTCACCGGTAGAGATGCTTCGACTCCGCTGCGCTCAGCATGACAGAGAGTTTTGCATTTTAAAACTTCCTAAACAGCTTTGCTAATGAGGAACTCGCCATCGGTATTTCGGGGGCGAGTTTTTTAGCTTTTTTTAGGAAACCAGAAAAACCTTTTTGGTTTCTATGGCGTAAAAAGCTAAGAAATTAGGTAGCGCTGCTTTTGGCGTTGGCCGGCTATTTCACCCTCTTTTTTTCTCCTATCTCATGTCCGACACGAGCCACAACCTCGCCCACCTTTCCTCCACCATCGAGTCGCTCAGCCAGGGGCTGGCGCACGCCAAAACGGGGGCGGTGCGCAGCCTGCACAGCTGGGGCACGGCCCTAGGCAGCAGCGACGAGCCGGGCCTGAAAGCCATTGCCGACGAGCTCAAGCAGCTGGAAACGGTGCTGGGCGAAGGCGACATCAACGGCCCCAAGCTGAAAAAAGCGCTGCAAGCCCTGGGCAAGCACACTACGGCCGCCGCCAGCGGCGCCGAGGGCGCTACGGCCGACAAAATCAAGGAGCTGGGCAAGCTGCTGACCGAAGCGGCCGGCAGCGTAGGCTAGCGCCTGCTGCCAGGAGCCGCCCCGGCTTGTTGAAGGGGCGGCTCCCTTCGGCAATCTTTCCTGCGCATAAGCTTCTAACCGTTTCCTCTTCAGCCCCCTTTCAACGCCGCCTCATGCTCCGGAAAGAAACGTTGCAGTTCCTCAAGCAACTCAAACAGCACAACAACAAGGACTGGTTTGCCGCGCACCGCGACCAGTACGAGGCGGCGCACCAGAACTTCGAGGAGCTGGCGGCGGCGGTGCTGAAAGCTACGGTCAAGTTTGACCCCACCGTGAAGGAGATAACCCCGGCCAAGGCGGTGCTGCGCATCAACCGCGACCTGCGCTTTGCCAAGGACAAAACGCCCTACCACCCCGCCTTTCGCCTGAGTCTGTCGCAGGATGGCAAGCTGGGCAATGCGGTGGGCTACTTCCTGCACTGCGAGCCAGGCGCGGCCTTCGTGGCCGGTGGCTTGCTCGGGGGCACGCCCGCCGACATCAAGCACGTGCGCCAGGAAATCCACTACAACTGGGAGGAGTTCCAGGGGCTGCTGCACGCCAAGGCCTTTCAGTCGGTATTTGGCGACCTGCAAAAAAAGCCGGAATTCAGCCTCAAGCGCCCGCCCAGGGGCTACGACGAGCACGACCCCGCCATCGACTACCTCAAGCTCAAGACCTTCGCGGCCCGGCACCCGCTCACCGATGCGGAGCTGCTGGCCGACGACCTAGTGGCCACGCTCACCCAGGCCTTCCGGGCGGTTCACCCCGTACTGGATTTTCTCAACCGCGACCTTAAATAAGTCGCCTCACGGGCTGCGCCGCCGGCTGTTCAGGATGGACTACCTCGTTAAAGACCAGGACCTGGTATTGGAATACCACCCCGGCCAGGGCGCCTGGACCTACCGCCTGGTCATCCCCAACTCGCGGGACATTCCCGGCACCTGGAAACACATCAAGGTATCGGGCACGCTGGACGACTACGTCATTACCGCCCGCAACCTGGCCCCGCGCCGGGGGCTGGATAAGATGCTGTCCATCAACGCCGACATTCGCCGGCACACCGGCAAGCAGGCCGGCGACACCCTGCGCGCCACCCTCTACCTGGAGCCCAATGGCCTGCTGCGCGACCCCGCCGAGCTCCTGGCTTGCTTCGAGGATGCCGGGGTGCTGCCGCAGTTTCAGGCCCTGGCGGTGGAAGCGCAGCAGGCGCTGTTGCACAGCATTTTGTCACTGTCCGACGAGGCGCGCCAGGAGAAGAAGCTGCTGGCCGGCATTGAGGCGCTGGCCCAACCCTCGGGCCGTTAGCATCCGCTTTTTTACAGCCTAGGCGCTGCTTTTGAACGCTGACCTAAGCCTTCCCCTACGACGGGGGAGGTGTCGGCACCCTATTCGCTTTTTCATTCCTTTTAGTACCCCTCATCCATGTCAAAAGACACGTTTAATCAGTGGCACATCGCGGGCCTGCAAGCCTACAAATCGGCGGCCGAGCAGGCCATCGACGGCGCCAACAAAGCCGTAGCCAACTTCCCGAGCACGGACTTGAAGCAGATAGCCGAGCAAGTGGTGGCTACCACCACCAGGCACCGGGAAACCCTGGTCGGCTTCCTGAAAGCAGCCGGCGCCGAGGTAGATGCCGCGCACGATGAAATTCTGGACGGCATCAACCGGGGCACCGACCTGATGGTGAAGGCCGCCAAAGATGATAGCGCCCTGAACGTGGCCCTGCTCACCGGGGGTAAAGTGGCCCTGAACTACTTCGTGACGGCCTTCAGCAACCACGTGGACACAGCCAATGCCCTGGGTATGCCGAAACAAGCCGCCACCTTTCAGCAGATGGCCGACGAGCAGCAGGCGCTCTACGACCAGTACGCCGAGCTGGCCAAAACCAGCATTTTTCCGCAAGCCGCCCAGGCGTAAGTCCGCCCGTTAGCCAAGCGCACCGTTGGCCCCTAGGTAGCCCCGGCCCCGGTAGTGGCCGGGGCTGCTTTTTGGCGGGCCCTTGGCGGTTTGGCGCCTTCAATACGTCCGTTTTCTCCCCATTTCCTTCGGAACCATGACCCCCAAAAAAGTTGAGCAGCTGTATGAGATACTGAGTAAAACGTACCCCACGTTTGAGGAGGTGGAAAATGAGTGGGAGGATAATGGACTCAGCAGCACGCCCTTCAAAAGCCTGGTGTCGGTGATGCTCTCCACGATGACCCACACCAAGCGGGTGATTAGGGCCGCCAATGCCCTCTACGCGGAGGTATCGACGCCGCAGGAACTGCTGCGCCTTTCGGACGAGCACCTCACCGAGCTTATCCGGCCGGTGGCCCACTACAACCGCAAAACCCAGCACCTGAAGGAGATGTGCCGGCAGCTCATCGAGCGGCACGGGGGCGAAGTGCCCCGCACCCGTGAGGAGCTGCTGGCGTTGCAGGGCGTGGGGCGCAAGTGCGTGGATATCATGATGAATTTCACGTTTGACACGCCCGCTATTGCCGTCGATACCCACGTGTTTCGGGTGCTGAACCGGACGGGCATCGTGCACACCGAATCGCAGGTGGTAGCGGCCGATGACATCAACCGCCTGACGCCCGACCGCTTCAAGCGGCACGCCCACGAGTGGCTGATTCAGCACGGGGGCAAGGTGTGCGTGGCCCGCACGCCCAAGTGCGAAGAATGCCCATTCACCAAGCTCTGCGAGTATTACCAGGACATGGTGGCCGCCTAGGCCCGTCCACTATGCCCTACGCTACCCGGCTCGGTACAACAACCAAGTAAGCCTTTTTGCCGCCCAATGCATAGGCTACCCACTCTTCATTAGGTGGTTCAAATGGAACCTGCGCCTGCTTTCGGACTGAAGCAACTGCGTTGCCGCATGAGAAGCTAGTGTTTATGAGGAAGTAGCGCAATCAAATTGTGTACAGATAGATAAAGGGAGCGGGTAAATAAAAGCGCCAGGAACTCGCCAAAAAAGAGGATTGTGGCATACCGTATGTAAAGCGCACCCGACCGGCAACAATGTCGAGCTTTCTAAACCCCTCCTTCATGTTTTTGCTCCTTGCTGCCTGCCTAGGGCAGTCTTTCCTGGCTTCGCCGGCCCCTGCACTGCTGCCCCCAGCGCGCGTGACTACCACGAGCCAAATGGCCGCTACCGCCCCGGCCCAGGCCACCCCCGGGAAGCACTCCGCCGCTAAATCGGCCAAGGCCGTGCCGGCCATCAAGTTGACTCCGTGCGACAAGATGGGCGACTACGACATTCCGGCCCAGCGCTTCGACGAAACCATGCAGCAAATAGCCCACGCCACCGGCTGCGGCATCAATGCGATAGGCGCCAATAACTCACCGGCCCAGAGCGCCCGCCTGTCGGCCATGCCCGTAGGCGCGGTGCACGGCCACCTGACGGTGCGGCAGGCCTGCCTGATGGCAATCAAGGGCTCGGCCTTCGAGTATGCGGGCGATAAGGACAACGTGTTGTACGTGCGGCTGCGCAAGTAGAATTCCGGTGCCCGGTGCATAGTAGTGCGCTGGCAGCGTGCTGGTTGTGCAATTACCCTGGGCGACGGGGAGGGGCTGGGCCAGCGGCGGTAGCTAAAAGCGAAGCTATCCATGCATTGCTCGTGGGCTGGTATTTTTGGCCAACTTGTAGCCGGGCTGCCAGCCAGCAGCCCGGCTTTTTTTGTCTGAACATGCCCTTCGAGTTCAACTTCATCAGTAGCCTGCTGTTTGCCGGCACCCTCACGGGCGGGCTGGCCACCGTGGGCCTGCTGCTGCGGGCGCTGTGGCGGCGCACGCCGGCCGATGCGTTGCTGGCTTTGCTCATCTTCTTGCCTACGCTCAAAGTGGCCGAGCGCATGCTCTTCTACGCGGGCTGGGCGAATGGGCACGCGGGCCATTCACGCTGGCTGGCCTACTTTCCATGGTACGTGGGCCTGGCGCTGGGGCCGTCGTACTACCTGTATTTCCGGAGCCTGACCAACCAGGATTTTCGCTGGCGGCCCCTGCTGAAGCATTTGCTGCCGGGGCTGCTGCAAATCGGGCTGGCGGCGGCGGCGGCCGCCTACGACCTGCTCTGGCTGGGTGGCCCGCCGCCGGGCACTCTAGGGCCCGCCGCCACGGCGCTGGCTCGCGTTGATGACCCGTTGCTGACGCTGTTGGGCTACGCCTCGCTGCTGGGCTACAGCCTGCGCATGCTGGCCGACTACCGCCGCTACTACCGCTACCTCGACGACAACTTTTCCAACCAGGAGCGGCTGCGGTTTCAGGGGCTGCGGCAGCTGCTGGTGTTGCAGCTGCTGGGGCTGGGGCTGGGCGTCGGCTTCACGATACTGAGTAGTGCGTTCGACTACGATACCGGGGTGGGCTGGATTGCTTTTGCCCTACGCGGCCTCTTGATTTACGCCCTGCTGGCCGTGGGGCTGGAAGCCAACTACGCCGCCGCCACCAGCCCGCTGCGCTTTGAGCTGGATGCACCACCGGAGTCCGCACCGGCCCTGCCCACCGCCCCGCCGGCTACGTCGGCACCGCCCCCAACCACCCCGCTGCTGCCCGTCGAAATACCGCTGGCCGCGGCCGCGCCCACCTCAGAGTCCGCACCCGCCGAGCCGGTGCCGGCCGCCAAAATTCCGCCCGCCGAGCTGCCGCCCGACCTGCTGCCCTACCGCGAAAAGCTGCTGCGCCTGATGGCCGAGCAGCGGCCCTGGCTGGAGCCGGAATTGAACCTGGCCGAGCTGGCCCACCGGCTGGCCCTGCACCCGGTGCTGCTCTCCAAGGTCATCAATGCCGGTTGCGGGCAGAGCTTCAGCGACTTTGTGAACACCTACCGGGTAGAGGAGGCGCGCCGCAAAATGGCCGACCCGGCCTTTGGGCACTACTCGCTGGTAGGCGTGGCGCTGGAAAGCGGATTCAACTCTAAATCAACGTTTAACCGCGTATTTAAGAAGCTGGTGGGCACCGCGCCCAGCGAGGCGGCACGGCCCAAGTTATAGGTTGGCACCTCCCATCTTATAAGCTGGAGCGCAACGGCGCGGGCTGGCGGGCACCTTTGTGGCAGTATTTAACCTGCCCGTTGGGACCATTATGATTTCTGAGTTTTTAGCCATCTTCGGGTGCTTTGTATTGCTGGGCGGCGGCCTCGGCGCCCGCGCCCAGGCGCCCGCCCCCACGACCCGGCTGGTCGAAAAAGTGACGGCCAGCCCCGGCCAGGTCGTCATTCCGTATGAGAAATACATGCTGCCCAACGGCCTCACGCTGCTCGTGTCCGAAGACCATTCCGACCCGCTGGTGCGGGTGGAGTTGACGTTCCACGTCGGGTCGGCACGTGAGCAGCCGGGGCACTCGGGCTTCGCGCATTTGTTCGAGCATTTGCTTTTGTTTCAGGGCTCGGCGCACGAAGCAGCGGGCCGCACGCAGCCCATCCTCGCCGCCGCCGGCGGCGACGATATCAACGGCACCACCAACCGCGATAAAACCAGCTACTACGAAACCCTGCCCATCAACCAGCTCGAAGCCGGGCTGCGGATAGGGGCCGAGCAAATGGGCTTTTCGCTGGGCGCGGCCACTCCGCAGGGCTTCGCCCGCGAGCAGGACAACGTGAAAAACGAGCGCCTCAGCAACGACGACAACGCGCCCTACGGCCTGGCCGAGGAAGTGGTGCGCGCCGCGCTTTACCCGGCCGGCCACCCGTATTCGTGGCTGACGGGGGGCACCCTGGCTGACATCAACGGCTTCACCCGCGCCGAGGCCGACAACTTTTTCCTGCGCTGGTACGGGCCCAACAACGCGGTGCTGGCCATTGTGGGCGACGTGCAGCCGGCCGAAGTGGTGCGGCTGGTCGAAAAATACTTCGGCCCCATTCCGGCGGGGCCAGCCGTGCCCCGCGCCCCCGCGGCCCCCGCTCGCCTCGCCCAAACGCGCTACGTGAGCTACGAGGACACCCATATCAAGCAGCCGCTGCTGGTGCTGGCCTACGCCGCAGTGCCCCAGCTGCACCCCGATGAGCTGGCCCTCGATGCCCTGGCCGAGCTGCTGGGCAACGCGCCCGGCTCGGTATTTTACCGCACTTTTTTGGAGAAACAGCAGGCCGCCGAGGCCAGCGCCAGCAACAACAGCAACGAACTGGCCGGCGAATTTGAGTTGGAAGTGAAAGCCCAGCCGGGCGCCAGCCTGCGCACCACCGAAACCCAGGTGCGCGCCGCCCTGGCCGAGTTTGCCCGGCGCGGCGTCACCGACGAAGAGCTGGCTCGCTTTAAGGCGAAGCGCGAAATGCAGGAGCTGCTCGACGTGGCCGGCGTGGCGGGCAAGGCCGTGACGCTGGTTACCTACGACTACCTCAGCGGCAACCCCAACCAGCTGCCCGGCGTTATCGCGCGGCTGCGCGCCCTCACGGCGGCCGATGTCATGCGCGTGTTTCGGCAGTACGTGCAGCAGCCCGCCGTGGTGCTGAGCGTAGTGCCGCCCGGCGGCGCCAGCCTACGGGCCGCGCCCGATAACTTTCAGGCGCCCGCCCCGCCGGCCGTAGCCCCGCTACCGGCCCTGGCCCCGCGCCAAACCCCCGAAACCTTCGACCGCCGCCCGGCCCCCACGCCCGGTCCGGCCCCGGCCGTGCCCACGCCCGCGCTCTGGCGCACCACCCTGGCCAACGGCATGCGCGTGCTCGGCACCCAAAACACGGAACTGCCCATCACCCAGCTCCAGCTCACCATTGCCGGGGGCGACCGGCTGCTACCCAACCCGGCCCGGCAAGCGGGCCTGGCCGCCCTCACGGCCGCCCTGCTGGGCGAAGGCACCGCCCGCTACCCCAGCGTGGAGATGGCGGCGGCGCTGGCCCGGCTCGGCAGCCGCGTCATCTTCGAAGGTGGCCGCAACGAAACCACGGTGAGGATAAAAACCCTTACCCGCCACCTCGACGCCACCCTGGCGCTGGTGCTGGAAAGCCTGCTGCACCCCCGCTTTGCGCCCGACGACTTTGCCCGCGCCCAGCAGCAGCAACTGACCCGCGTACGCGACGAAGCCGCCGCCCCCGGTGGACTGGCCTACAACGTGTTGCAGCGCCAGCTCTACGGCCCGGCCCGCATCGACGGCTGGCCCGTGGAGGGCACCGCCGCCACCGTGGCTAGCCTGACGCTGGCCGACGTGCAGCACTTCTACCGCACCTACTACGCGCCCAACCTGGCAGCGCTGGCCATCGTCAGCGATGCGCCGGCGGACGCTATTGTGCCCCAGCTGGCGGGCCTGCTCGCCTGGACCACGCCCGCCGTGGCGCCGCCCCGCGCCGCGCCCGTCCCAGTGGCCGGCCCTGGCCGCCTCTACTTTGTGGAGGCGCCGGGCGCGCCCCAGTCCACCCTGCGCCTGGGCTATGCGGCCATGCCCTATGATGCCGTTGGGCCGTTTTACCACGCCCACCTCATGCAGTACCCGCTGGGCCGGGCGCGCGGGTCGCGCCTCTACCGCAACCTGCGCGACCAGCACGGCTACACCTACTCCGTGTGGGCCCGCTTTTCGGCCACGCCTTATGATGGCAACTTCACCGCCGCCACCGCCGTGCGGGCCGATGCCACGGCCCCCGCACTGCGCGAATTATTGCAGGAAATAACCACCTACCGCGCTGCTGGCATCACGCCCGAGGAGCTGGCCACTACCAAAATCACCTTCAGCCAGCAGCAGGCCCTGCAATTCGAAACCGGCCCGCAAAAAGTCGCCTTCCTGACCCAGCTACTCACCTACGACCTGCCCGCCAACTACCTCCAGCAGCAGGCCACCGTGCTGGCCACCCTTACCAAGCCCGAGGTCGATGCCCTGGCCCGGCAGTACCTGCCCGTCGAGCAGTTCGGCATCGTGGTCGTCGGCGATAAGCGCCACCTGCCCGCGTTGCGGCAGCTCGGCTACCCCGTAGTGCTACTCGATGCCAACGGCCAGCCGCTGCCGCCCGCCAAGCCGCTGCCAATGAAACCGGCTCGCCCTGGCGCGGCCAGGAAGCCGACCGCCAAGGGTCGCTAGCCGGGCCAGCCGCTTTGCCGGGCGCGTCCGGTAGCGTAGTCTTTTTCCAGTAACTCATTATCCCTGAATGTTATGTTTGCGTTTTCACGCGCGGCACCGCTCCTTTGCCTGCTGCTGGCCCAGGCCCTGCCGGGGCGCGCCACCGGCCCCGTGCTCACCATGCAGCTGCGGCCTACCTACGCCCGGCCGGGCCAGGCCAATGGGTTTGCCGTGAGTTACACGCTTACTGCACCGAGCGCCCAGCCCCGGCCGCTGGACCTGCAATTCGACCTGCTGGCCCCGTCGCTGGTGCGCACCACCGACCAGGTGATGGACCTGGTGGTGACGGATGCCAAGGGCAAAGTGCCCTTGGCCCCGCCCATTGTGCAGAAAGAAGCCGGCGAGGAGGTGCAGCACTGGCTGGCCAACCGGCCCGTAGTGGGCACCATTCACGTGGCTTACCGCGTGCCGGTGGCGCCGGCCGTGGCCCCCAAGCGTGGGCCGCACATCGACCTGCAAGCGGCGGGCGGCGGGCTGGCCGGCGGCGGGCGCGGCTTTTTGCTGCTGCCCGAGGTGGCCGCCGATAGCCTGACCCTGCGCCTGAGCTGGCAGCTGCCAGCCGGCGCCACGGCCGTTAGCTCCTACGGCCCTGATAGCCAGACGGCCTTCACCACCGCCAGCAAGCTGAACGAGGCTCACTTCCTGGCCGGGCCGCTGTATCATTATCCGACCCAGCCCCCCGAGCAGGGCTTCAGCGCGTATGGGCTGGGCAAAACGGCGGCCGAGATGGACGCGCCGATGGCCGCCGCCCAGCGCGTGTATGAGCTGGAGCGCCAGGCTTTTGGGGGCTCGGCTACGCAATCGTTCAAGTTCTTTTTTCGCTCGTACTTAGGCAGTCCGTTTTCGAGTGGCGTGGCTTCGGAAGGGGCATTTATGCTGTACCTGCCGCCGAGCGTATCGCCAGCTAACATTGAGGAGCGGGCCACCATCGCCCACGAGATGGTGCACGCCTGGGGCCTGCACCTCGACGCCCCCGCCTCGCTCGACGACTGGTACACCGAAGGCATTGCCGACTACTTCGCCCTCACACTGCCCTATGCCGCGGGCCTCTACACGCCCGCCGAGTACCTGGAAATCATCAACACCGATGCCGGCTACTACTACACCAACGCCCGGCGCCTCACCCCCGACCGCGATATTCCCGCCACCAAGTGGGCCGGCCGCAATGCCTGGACGCTTTCCTACGCCCGCGGCATGCTCTACTTCGCCAACCTCGACGCCAAGCTCCGCCAGGCAGGCAGCCCGCACACGGTGCTGAGCTTCGCCAACGAGCTCCTAACAATGCAGCGCGCCGGCCACGAGCCCACCGCCCAGGACTGGGTGGCCCTGCTGCGCCGCGAGGCCGGCAACTGGGCCGTAGCCGACTGGCAGGCCATGGTCGATGGCCAATTGCTGCGCCCGGTGCCGGGTGCTTTTGGCCCCGGCGTGGTCAGCCAGCCCGTCAAAACCGGCTTTTTTGACCTGGGCTTTGCCGAGCCGCTGGCGGTGCAGGCGGGCAAGCGCATCAAGGGCCTGGTGCCCGGCTCCCCGGCCGCCTTGGCGGGCCTGCGCGAGGGCGACGAGCTGGCCCAAGCCGTGGATATCGGCCCCATTTACGGCAGCTTTCGCCGGCCCGTCACGCTCACCGTGCGGCGCGGGGCGGCACTGGTGCCCATCACGTACTTGCCCCAAAGTGGGCAAGCCGAGGCTTGGGAATGGGTCGCCGCTCCCGCGAAGCGCTAGGTGGCCGTAGCGTAAACTTTCAGTCCGCGAATGGCGCTACTTCGCACTTCGAAAAGTCTGCCGCTACTAACAGCACTCAGGCTACTGCAAACCAAACAGCCCAAGCGGCGGCGTGCTGCGTCGCTACTTGGGCTGTCTGGCATGCGCTTCAAAATTCTGATGAGTAGACGCTATTCAGCGGCAGCTACGCGACGCTGGCGGTGGCCGGGCGCGGGCGACCCGTTAGCTCTTGCTTCATTTTTTGCTGGTGCACAAGGCCAAACTCAATCATGGCCATGATGATGGGACCGTACACTTTGCTGTAATCCGTGGGCTCGTACAAGACGGTAACCGGGATGTCGGCGTGAACGGTGCGGGAAATGATGCCGTTCATTTCCAGCTCCTTGAGCTCTTTGGATAGCATGCGCGTGGTAATGCCCGGAATGCTGCGTTCGATGTCCCGAAATCGGTGGTTGCCGTTGCAGATGGACTGGACGATGGGGAGCTTCCACTTGCCCCCGACGACGTAGAGCGCGTCTTGGAGGGCGCGGAGGGCGGCGGGGTCGCCGAGTGGGGGGCAGCGTTTCATGCTAGCTGGTATACTTGGTGATACTGGTTACAAAGGTATACCAAGCGCCCGGTAATTTTGGCTTCGGTTAAACAGGTTGGTTTAGCCGGCAAGCGCGGGGCTTTCCGCAGGAAGTAGCTGCCCGCCAAAAACCCGTCTGCAGCGGGTGGCGGGCCTAGGTGCTTGGGTAAGCAACCGTTTGCCTATCAGGCCAACCGCTCACGCCAACTTAACAGGAATCAGTATGACAATAGCAGCAGTAAACGTGGAAAAACAGGCAGCTGCCGAACCACTCCACACCTCGAAACCGGAGGCAGGCGCCACGCTCCAAAAAGCAGCGGCCGCCCTGCCTAGTACGATGCGGGAAGTGCAGCAACACGCGTTTGGCGGGCCGGAGGTGCTGCGCTACGAGCAGGCGCCGCTGCCCGAATTGAAGGTGGGGGAGGTGCTCGTGCGGGTACACGCGGTGAGCCTCAACCCGCCCGATTGGTACCTGCGCGACGGGTACAAAATGCTGCCGCCGGAGTGGCGGCCGTCGGTGACTTTTCCGCTGGTGCTGGGCACGGATGTGTCTGGCGTAGTGGCGGCCGTGGCGCCCGATGTGCAGGCCTTCGCCGTGGGCGAAGAAGTGTTTGGTATGATTCGCTTTCCGAGCGTGGGCGAGAGCCGGGCGTATGCCGAGTACGTGGCGGCGCCGGCCTCGGACCTGGCCCGCAAGCCAGCGGGCCTCGACCATGCGCACGCCGCCGGGGCGCCGATGGCCGCCCTCACCGCCTGGCAATACTTGGTCGAATTGGGGCACCAGGCGCCGAATCCTTTTCAGCCGACCACGCACCGGCCGGTGCCGCTCCGGGGCCAGCGGGTGCTTGTGAATGGGGCCGCGGGCGGCGTGGGCCACGTGGCGGTGCAGCTGGCCAAGTGGCAGGGTGCGCACGTTATCGCGGTGGCTTCGGGGGCGCACGAGGCGTTTCTGCGCGGGCTGGGGGCCGACGAATTTATCGACTATACCCAGACCCCAGCCGAAGACGTGGTGCGGGATGTGGACGTCGTGCTCGACACCCTGAGTGGCCCCACCACCGGCCGCTTCCTGCGCACGCTCAAGCGGGGCGGGGCGCTGTTTCCGGTGTTTCTGGGCTTTGCCGATGCCGAGGAGGCGGTTAGGCTGGGCATCACGGTTTCGATGACCCAGGTGCGCTCAAATGGCGCACAGCTGGCCGAGCTTGGGCGCTTACTCGCTGACGGCACGGTGCGCGTGGCCATCGACAGCACGTTTACGCTGGCTGAGGCTCGTCAGGCGCACGAGCGCGCCGCCCGCGGCCACATTCAAGGCAAAATCGTGCTCACGGTGGCGTAAGGCCGCGGGCCCGAATAACATTATTTTCGACGCAATGCGCACTTCTTCAGCGACAACCAATAAAGCTGCCGAGCGGCACCTGCTGGTAACTATTCGGAGCCAGCCAGCGCACCGCCAGCGCGTGCAGGCGCTGCTACTGGCCCTGATAGCGCCTGTGCGCAGCGAACCGGGCTGCCTGTATTACCACCTCTTCGAACAGGCCGAAGACCCGGATGCCTTCGTGCTGGCCGCCGGTTGGGCCCACGATGCGGCTGTGGCCGCTCACCCCACGCACCCCGACGTGCCCGGCATCCTCGAGCGCCTGCTGCCACTACTGGCCAGCCCTTGGGAGGTGCTGCCTACCCGGCGCGTGAGTGAAAACCCGACCTAGGTTTTTGTATGGGCTGGCCCGTTGGGCGTGAGACCCCACCCCCAGCCCCTCCCCTCCGGGAGAGGGGAGCCTTTCGTCAATTATCAATGAGCAATGGACAATGAACAGACTGCTCATTGATAATTGCTCATTCTACGTCCGGCTCCCCTCTCCCGGAGGGGAGGGGCTGGGGTAAACGCGTCAGCCTGAAACTACCCTTCCTCGTACAGCTCCAGCGGCAGCCCGTCGGGGTCGCTGAAAAACGTGAAGCGCCGCCCCGTAAATTCATCGACGCGCACTGGCTCGCACACCACTTGGTACGCCCCTAGGTGGCGAATGGCGGCCTCCACATCGGCCACGGCGAAGGCCAGGTGGCGCAGGCCCTGCGCCTCGGGCCGGCTGGCGCGCGGCGGCGGGTTGGGGAAGGAGAATAGTTCGATGACGTACTGACCCTGCACCGCTAAGTCGAGCTTGTAGGAATCGCGCTCGGCGCGGTGCACTTCGCGGATGATTTCGAGACCCAGGGCTTCGGTGTAAAAGGCCTTCGAGCGGGCGTAGTCGGCGCAGATGATGGCGATGTGGTGGACGCCAAGTAGGAGAGTGGTCATGGGGCGAAAGTAGCGCGGACTTTTAGTCCGCGAGTGATAGCGCTTCTCACTCGCAGACTAAAAGTCCGCGCTACGCTACCCACTGCACTTTCTCCTGTACGGGGCTGCGCTTGCCGTCGGGTACGGTAGTGCGCGGGTAGCCTAGGTTGAAGAAGCCCAGTAGTTTATCGTCTGGCCCGAGGCCGAAAAACGCCTTGGCGGCCTCGGTGTAGGTGATGCCGCCGGTGCTCCAAAAGCCACCTAGGCCGTAGGCGTGGGCCGAGAGCGCCAGGTTTTGCACGGCGCAGGCCACGGCTTCGATTTCCTCGATTTCGGGCAGGCCCTGGTCTACGCGCTTCATGCCAATGGCGATGACGTGCGAGCACTGCGCGGGCGACTCGCGCAGCTTCTCATACTTGCCCGCGCTGAACTTGGGGCCAGCGGTTTCCTTGTATAAAGCAGCCTGAAAATCGGCCAGCTTTTGCAAGCCCGCGCCAGTGAAAACGATGAAGCGCCACGACTCGGTGCGCTTGTGGCTAGGCGCCCAGTTGGCATTTTCGAGCAGCTGCCAAATGATGTCGTCGGGGATGGTTTTGCCGGGCTCAAATTGCGCCACGAAGACGCTGCGGCGCGTGCGGATGAGGTCGTTTACTTGCTGCGGGTCGAGGGGAAGGGACATACGGAAAGCGGCCGTTTTAGCTAGGCGGCCACGTTGCAAACAACATAGGGCCGCTTTTGCTTCGCGATAGTTGCAGGCGGGCTACTGGCCTGGGCATTGACCCAGTCGAAAACCCGGCGCGGTAAGCAGCCCCTAGGTAAGCGGGGCGTCTTTGGGCGCTGCCAGGCGGTATTTCGGGGAAAGCGGCCGCGCCGTAGCGGTGGCTGCTTCCGGGGCTGCTATTTTTGGCTGTAATGTCCCCGTTTTAATTTTTTCATGAAGAAAAATTCATTTACTAAGCTGCTGGCTGGCGCGGCGCTGCTGTTTGGCGGCACGGCCCAGGCCCAGCAGGGCCTGCCCATCGTGCTGCCGCCCGCCAACCTCCCGCCCTACAATGCGCGCGTGCTGTTTCAGCCCGATTTCTTGGACCAGCCCGCTCCCAGCACCCGCACGGGCGGCGGCAAGCCTGGCGCCACCTACTGGCAAAACGCGGCTGACTACCAGATAAACGCCAGCCTCGACGACAAAGCGGCCCGCATCACGTCGACCGTCGCTATCACGTACACCAACAACAGCCCCGATGAGCTGCCCTTCGTGTGGCTGCAAGTCGACCAAAATCTGTTCCGCAACGACTCGCGCGGCGCGGCGGCCACGCCCCCGGCGGGCGGGCGCTTTGGCAATGCGGCGCGGGGCTTCCAGGGCGGCGACTCGCTGAGCACGGTGACCATTGAGCTGCACGGCAAGAAGCTGAAAGCCAACTACCGCGTGAACGACACGCGCATGCAAATTATGCTGCCCGAGGCCCTGAAGCCGAAGGGCGACAAGCTCAAAATCAACATCGCCTACGCCTTCAACATCCCGGAGTACGGCGCCGACCGCCTAGGTCGCCTCAAAACGCCGAACGGGGAAATATTTGAGGTGGCGCAGTGGTACCCGCGCATGGCCGTGTACGACGATATTTCGGGCTGGAACACACTGCCCTATATGTCGGCCGAGTTTTACCTCGAATATGGCAATTACGACTACACCGTGAACGTGCCCGCCAACTTCCTCGTGGGTGGCTCGGGCGAGCTGGTGAATGCTGCCGAAGTACTGACCGCCAAGCAAGTACAGCGCCTGGCCCAAGCTGCGGGCTCCGACAAAACCGTAATTGTGCGCGGCGCCGATGAAGTGACGCAAGCTAGCTCGCGCCCGGCTGGCCGCAACGGCCGCCTGACCTGGCATTTCCGCTGCCAGCAAGCCCGCGACGTGGCCTGGGCCGCCTCGGCTGCCTTCGTGTGGGACGCTGCTAAGATGAATCTGCCCAGCGGCCGCAAGTCGCTGGCCATGTCGATGTATCCAGCTGAGGTAGCGCAGGATAGCGCCTGGGGCCGCAGCACCGAATACGTGAAAAAGAGCATCGAATACAACTCGAAGCAGTGGTTTGAATATACCTACCCGGTGGCTACCAACGTGGCCGGCGTAGTGGGCGGCATGGAATATCCGGGCATTGTATTCTGCGGCGCAAAATCCAAAAAGGGCAGCCTGTGGAGCGTGACTGACCACGAGTTTGGCCACAACTGGTTCCCGATGATTGTGGGCTCCAACGAGCGCAAATACCCGTGGATGGACGAAGGTTTCAACACCTTTATCAACATCCTGAGCAGCCAGAACTTCAACAACGGCGAGTACAAGGAGCAGGGCGACGTGACCGCTCCTCGTGGCACAGCCGCTTTGACGACCCTGCAACTACAAATCGCCAACATGGACGTGCCCTACACCGTGCCCGACGTGACGCAGTCGCGCAACCTAGGCTACGCGGCATATAGCAAGACGGGCTACGGCCTGTACTTGCTGCGCCAGGAAATCCTCGGTCCCGAGCGCTTCGACTACGCCTTCCGCACCTACATCAAGCGCTGGGCCTTCAAGCACCCGCAGCCCCGCGACTTTTTCCGCACCATGAACGAGGTGGCCGGCGAAGACCTGAGCTGGTTTTACCAGGAGTGGTTCTTCGAAAACTGGCTGCTCGACCAAGCTGTAAATTCGGTGGCCTACGTGAACCAGGACCCCACCAAGGGCGCCCTCATCACCATCGAAAACAAGAGCCAGGCCGCCATGCCCGTCACCGCCGAAATCACGGAAAGCAACGGCAAGAAAACCACCGTGCGCCTGCCCGTCGAAATCTGGCAGCGCGGCGGCACCTGGACGTTCCGCACCAGCACCACCTCGCCGCTCACGCAGGTAGTACTGAACCCAACCAATATTTTGCCCGACGTGAATAAGGGCAATAACACCTGGCGGGCGCCAAAGCTGGCCGAGTAGTAGACTAATTAAGTAAAACGGAGTGGCACTTCGTTTCCGCGTGAGGTTGATACCAAACGCGGAAACAAAGTGCCACTCCGTTTTGCATTTCCGGCTAGTGCGAAATCGTCTTCGAAAATACCTGCATCACCAGCACGCCAATGACGATAAGCGCGATGCCCGCTAGCGCCGGAAAATCAAGCCGCTGCTTCAGAAAAACGAAGCCAATAATCGTGACCAGCACAATGCCGACGCCACCCCAAATAGCGTACGCCACGCCCACCGGAATAGACTTGAGCGCGAAGCTGAAAAAGTAGAACCCTAGGCCATAACCTGCCACGGTTATGAGGCTGGGCACTAGCTTGGTAAACTGGTTGGAAGCATTGAGCGCAGTGGTGCCAATAACTTCGCTGATGATGGCGAGGAAGAGAAAAACGTAAGGCATAGGGAGGGAAAATGTAGCTTGGACTTTGTAGTCCGAGCGCGAGCGTAGCTCGCATCTACGTAAGCAGTCGTTGATGCGAGCTACGCTCGCGCTCGGACTACAAAGTCCAACCTACTCTTTCCGTCAGTCGCGGGTGCGCAATACGCGCCAGCCGTGCGCGGGCACCATGCGCGCTTTGGCTTGCGCCAGCGTCAGCTGCTCGCCGCTGAATACGTCGAACAAGCCTTTTTGCGGATTAATGGCCGTTTTTTGGCCCGGTAGCTCCAGTGGCTCAGCCGTGGCATTGATAAGCACGATGACGGCCGAGCCGTTTTTCTCGCGCACGAAGCCGTAGAGGCCGGCCGGCCCGCTGAGGCGCTGGAAGCGGCCTTCGGGGTCGCCGTTGCGCAGGGCGGGGTGGCGCTTTTTGAGCTGAAAAAGCTTGGTGTAGAAATCTTGCAAGGGGAAGTCCTGCCAGTCGATGGTATCGCGCTCGAAGAATTCCAGCCGTTTTTTCAACGCTGCCTCCTGTCCCGAGTAGAGCAGCGGCATGCCCGGCAGTAGGGCCGTGAGCACCGCAAAGGGCAGCGCCAGCGGACCTAGGCGCTCGTATTCGGTGCCGTCCCAGCTGTTCACGTCGTGGTTGCTGGTGAAGTGCATGAGGTACACGCTCGGCGGGTACTTTTCGCGCTCGGCGGCCAAGTACTCGTCAATGTCAGCGAGCGGGTTTTTACCTTCGGCAATGTGGTCAAGTAGGTAGTGCAGGCGCAGGCCGAAGGTCATGTTGAAGGCCCGTTCGAGAAGCTGGGTTTCGGAGTTGAACTCCTCCCAGGTGAGGCCGCCCGAGGGGTAGAGCTCGTCCCATTCGGCCAGCATAAATACGGGCTTGAGGGCGTCGAGCGCGGGGCGGGCTTCGTCCCAAAAGTCGGTGGGCACTAGGCCGGCCACGTCGCAGCGGTAGCCATCTAGGTCGGCTTCGCGCACCCAATAGGTGAGGGCTTCGGTCATGTACTGGCGCAGCTCGCGGTTGGTGTAGTCGAAGGCGACCACATCGGTCCAGTCGGCTACGGGCGGCACTAGGGCGCCGTCGGCATCGTGCTGGTACCAGTCGGGATGCTGGTCGATGAGAGCGTTGTCGCGGCTGGTGTGGTTGGCCACCCAGTCGAGGATAACCTTCATTCCCAAGGTGTGCGCCGTTTGCACAAGGTGCTGCAAATCTTCCAGCGTACCAAACTCGGGGTTCACGCCAAAGTAGTCTTGCACCGCGTAGGGCGAGCCCAGCGAGCCCTTGCGCCCGACCTCCCCAATGGGGTGAATTGGCATCAGCCACACGATGACAACGCCCATTTTGGCGAGGCGCGGTAGGTGCGCCTCGAAGGCTCGAAAGGTGCCTTCGGGCGTATAGTTGCGCACATTTACTTCGTAGATGGTAGCATTAGCGGCCCACTCGGGGTGGGCTACGGTGAAGCGGTGGGCGTGAGGATGAGCGTCGGACATGGTGGGGGCGCGGCGCACGCGCCCGGCTGGTAGGTGATTGGCTCAAACATACGGCCGCCTTGCGCAGACGTTCCCTGACACTGCTCTTAGCGCAGTTATTCAACTCGTAGCGCGGACTTTCAGTCCGCGCTACGAGTTGAATAACTCGAAAAATCACCCTGCTTAACCTTCTATTGACTAAGCTTGTGCAACTTGCGCCCGGCTGGCATTAATGGCTATATCGTCTCTTTCTTTCCTGCAATTCATTCTATGCAATCAAACACTTACGCTTTGTTAACCGGCATTTTGCTGGCGGGCGCGGTGGCCGGCTGCTCATCCGACCAACAGCCCAATACTGCCCAGCGCCCCACGGCTACTGAGGCACCTGGCCCCATCGCTAGCACGTCGTCCGTGGCCGCTCCTACTGCGCCCACAGTTCCGGGCCGGGCCGCGCTTCCCACAGCGCCGCACAAAGACGTATCGCAGCAGGCTGCTCCGAAAGCTGCTTTTGCCCTGGCCCGGCCACCGCGCTGGGTAGCAAAAGCGCCGACTACGGCAGCCGCTTCGAAAACAGAAAACAAACCTCTAGCCTCAACTGAGGCCGCCGCGCCCGCAACCCAGCCGACAGCTGCGGGGCAGGCGGCTGCCGAAAATGCCCCCAACTTAGCTGCCAGCGCGCCCGACCCGGTCGATAATGACTTGCAGGCATTTTGTGCCCAGGCCGCGCCGGCTTTGCAGGTGTTTCGGGTGTGGGTGGGGCGCGATACGGTGCTGGTGGGCCAACAGGGCACGCGCCTGGTGGTGCCCGCCCGTGCCTTCGACGTGCCGGCCAGCAGCGGCCCGGTCGAGCTGCGGCTGCGCGAGTTTTACAGCATCTCCGATATTGTGCTGGCCGGCCTGGGTACCCGTGCGGGCCTCGACCTGCTCGAAACCGGCGGTATGCTGCACCTCGAAGCCGCTGCCGACGGCCGCACGGTGAACTTGCGACCCAGCATGCAAATATTGGTGCAACTGCCCACCAAGCAGCAGCAGCCCGGTATGCAGCTCTTTGAGGGCATAGGCAACGATGCTAGCCACGCACCCGACTGGCAATTGCCATCTAACAGCAACCCCACTTCGAGCCGGGCCAGCCTGGGCAAGTGGGTGGCCCTGCACCCGCCCAAAAGCCCCCGCTGGCCGCGCCTGGACATGAACGAAAAGACGTTCCTCAAAGAGTTTGAGCGCCTAATGCCCGACTCGAAAGCCGACCAGGCGCGGCTGCGGCGCAAGCGCACTATACCCAAGGACGAGCGGCTGATGCTAAAGGAATTGAGCGAGGAAAACCACACGGCCATTCGACACGCCATTATCTTCGATGTGGTGGTAGATAGCGCGGGCACTCTACTGCCGCCGCAGCGCGTGGCCGGCGACTCGCTGCTCGGCGACAAGGCCCTGGCGGCGCTCAAGCAGCTGCCGGCGCTGCACGCGGCCAGCTTTATGAGCACGCTGCCGCACGGCCGGCGCACGATTAGCACGGCGCGGGGCGTGTTTTCGGTGTTATATGCGCGCTCGGGCCGGCGGCTCATCGGCTTCTCCTGGCAGTTGATGGACAAGCAATTGAATGAGGAGCTGGCTAAGGAAGGCCAGCGTAGCCGCGCCGAGTTTGCCCGGCAGTTCAACGGCAAAGGCAAGGACAGCGCCGCCCCGCTTACCCTGGATGGCGGCCTCTACTACGAGCTGATGGCCGGCGGCCTGGGCTGGATAAACTGCGACCGCCTGCTCGACCCCGGCCCGCGCATCGAGTACGCGGTGCAGGCGCCCGCGCCGGCCACGGTGGTTTCGCTGGTGTTTAAGGGCCAGCGCAGCATTTTGGCCAGCTCGCGCACCGAAGGCGCTACGGCCGTTTTTGAGCAGGTGCCCAGCGGGCAGGCGGCCACCATTGTGGCCCTGCGCCGCGAAAAAGGTATCACCTACCTGGCTACCACCGGCGTGAGCCTGGGCCAGGCCACGCCGCCCGATTTGCAGTTTCGCCCCGTCACGCTAGAGCAACTGCGCACCGAGCTGGCTAGCTTGTAGAGGAATGCGCTAAAGGTGCCAAAATCCGGCCGGGCTGCTCAACGCCCGGCCGGATTTTGTGCTTCGTACCACACGCAGGCCGTGCCGCTTTCGGCAAACGTATTACCTTCTTGCAAGCCGATTTTGGTCAGAATACGCCGCGAGCCAGCGTTGTTTACGTCGGCATAAGCGCAGATGCGCGGGGCTTGGAGCGTGTCAAAACCGTAGTTCAGCCAAGCTAGCGCGGCTTCGTAGCCGTAGCCCTGCCCCCAGTAGCGCGGGATGAAGCGGTAGCCGATATCGTAAAAATCGCGCTGGTCATTAACTGGCCCAGCCACCAGTTTCAGGCCCGCCCAGCCCATAAACTCGCCGGTGCTGCGCAAGGTGACGGCCCAGCGCCCGATGCCGATAGCGGCGTATTGGGCCTGAATGAAGCGGATGGTGGCCTCGCTGTCGGCGAGGCTGGCCGGGCGCGGGCCGCCGATGCCGCCCAGGTAGCGGTGCACGGCCGGGTCGGTGTCCAGCGCCCACATGCTGGGGGCGTCGGCCAGGTGTAGCGGGCGCAGTAGCAATCGCGCCGTGCTGATGTCTTGCATAAAGAGAAAAAAGCGATGCGGTAAAATAACAGTGCCCGACCGGTGGGCCGGGGCGCTGCCCATTGGGGCGCGCGGTGCGGGGCGCGGGCTGGAGTAGGCAGCGCGGCACGAGCTAGCGCGGCGTAGTGCACGCCACTCTTCGCTCACTAAATCCGCTGGTTCGCGGTACGGGGAACAGAGTTGAACGAGAAACGCAGGAAGTGGGCCGGGGCAAAAATTACCTTTGTAATGTTGCCACAAGATGTTGAATATCAGGAAAAAATTGAAGATTATAAGAGGAGTTTTTATGATTCGCCATAAGATGGCAACAGGCAAAAAAACCTTCTCTCTTCTGCTTACCCTTCCCGCAGATTATTTATTTAAACCAGCTATGGCTACCCGTTTACGCTCCTTCCTGCTTTTGCTCGCCACGCTGAGTGGAGCCGCCGCCCTGGCCCAGACGCCCACCCTCGAATTTGCCCCCGGCGCGGGCAACTCCACGGCCAACGGCCCCACGGCGGCCGACCAGCTGGTTACCTTCCAAAACAACCTCACCAACCCCAGCACCAACGCGATGACGGCCTATTCGCCGGCCGTCACTACCACGTTCGTCCTCAGCAATCAGCAGTTTGCGCTGCCCACCAGCCGCATAGCCAGCGGGGCCGGGGTGGCCTTCGGCTCGGGCCTGTCTACCACGAGCGGCGTGGCCCCGGCCTTTGCGTTGTTTCCGCTGCTCAACGCCGTGGGCGGCTCCAGCAATGCCAATTATACCTCGGCCAACGGCGTGGCCGGCGGCATCGACGTGGCGGCCAACAGCGGGATGGAGGTGTTCACTTCGGTCGAGCCGCTGCCCGCCGCCCTGCCTGCCAATACGGCCCGCTACCAGTACGCCGACCTGACGCTCACCTTCAACCGGGCCGTGGTAAACCCGGTCGTGCACCTCACCGGCCTGGGCGGCTCGTTCTCACAAGGCACCGTTAAAACGGGCTACACCACCGAGCTGGACCTACTAACTAAGGGCGTAACGCTATCGCGGCTCAGCGGCTCATCGGAGCTGGCAGTCAACAGCACCCAGATTATGAACAGTGCGACGGCGCCCGATGGGGCTACGGGCAGCGGGGCCGCCAGCGGCTCGGTGCTGGTCTCGACTGCCGGCCAGAGCATTACCACGCTGGTGTTCCGGCTGTACCTGCGCCCGGCGGCGGCCGGCGGCACCATCCACGGCGATAATGCCACCACGCATCTCGGCGATGGCTGGATTATCAGCGTATCGGCGCGCACGGCCAACGTGGCCAGCACGGCCAGCGCGCCGCCCACCCTGGCAGCTCCGCTGCCGGTAAAGCTGGTCGAGTTTACGGCGCAGGCGGCCCCCGGCGGTCGTAGCGCCCGCTTGGCCTGGGCTACTGCCTCCGAGACAAATAACGCTTATTTTGACGTGGAGCGCAGCTTCGACGGGGCCACGTATGCGCCGCTGGGCCGCGTGGCTGGCCAGGGCAGCAAGACTTCGGCCACTGCCTATACTTTCGCAGACCAGCAGGGGCTGGGCACGCAGCCGGCCGGCTTGGTGTATTACCGCCTGCGGCAGGTCGATTTTGATGGCACGGCTACCTACTCGCCGGTGCGCCCGGTGTACCTGGGTGCTGCCGCTGCGGCCGGGCAGGCCAGCCTTTACCCCAACCCCGCCCAGGCCAGCACTACCCTCGACCTGAGTGCCCTGCCCGCTGCGGCCAGCTACCAAGTGCAGGTGCTCGACGCTACCGGCCGCCAGGTACAGCGCCTATTGGTGGCCGGCGGCCAGGCCCCGCGCCTCGACCTGAGCACCCTGGCTTCCGGCCTGCACACGGTGCTGGTAACGGGCGTTCAGGCCGACGGTGCGTCATTCCGCCAGGCCCTGCGCCTGCATAAAGAATAGCCTGCTAGTAGCTAGCAAAGCGGGGCAGGGGCACCTTTATGGCCTCTGCCCTGCTTTGCTGACTAGTCGTTTTTGAAAGCCGACCCAGCGCGAACCACACTATTCGCGCTGGGTCGGCTTTTAGGCAGTTAGCCGAGCGCGGGCCGCTGCTGCCTGGGCTGCGGGCGCGCCGAGGCAGCAGCGGCCCGCGCTCGGCCAAGAATAACGCGAAAAGCAGTGCGGCAAAATAACGCTGTCACAACCGCTACCCGCCAGGTTTTTGCGTAAGCAGTCCTGCTTACTCGCCCGCTATGTCCGTCACGCAGTTGCCACCCGCCGCCCTCGTTTCACCTCACCCACGTAGCTTGTGGCTCCCGGCCGTGCTGGCGTGGGGCGTATTTGGCAGCATGGCAGTGCTGGTATTTGGGCGCGGCCGCGTGCCGTTCGACGAGCCGATACTACAAGCCCTGCACCGCTATGCCGCCCCGGCGCTCGACCGGCTGGCCGTGTTTTTCACCATCGTGGGCAACACCGGCCCCATGATAGCGGCCGGCGTGCTCACCACCGCCGCGCTCGCGTACTTGGGCCGCCGCCGCGATGCCTGGCTGTTTGCACTAGGAGTGGGCGGCTCAATGCTACTCACGCAGGTTATCAAGCGCATCGCCACGCGGCCCCGACCCGATTTATGGCTCAGCCTGCGGCCCGAGCATACATTCAGCTTCCCCAGCGGCCACGCCATGGATACGGCGGCGCTGGCGGCGGCGCTATTTTTTGTGCTACCGCGCCACCGGCGGGCGTGGGCGCTGGCCCCGCTGTTTGCGCTAAGCGTGGGCTGGGCACGCATGTACCTAGGCGTGCATTTTCCCTCCGATGTGCTGGCGGGGTGGAGCAGCGCCGTGGGCTGGGTGCTGCTGGTGCAACTGTGGGCTTCGAGGGCTGCTAATAGGTAGTTGCCGAGTTTTTTTTGAATTGAAAACGCCTGTCATGCTGAGCTTGTCGAAGCATTTCTACCGCCCCGTTAAATGAAGCGGTAGCGATGCTTCGACAAGCTCAGCATGACCAACGGTTTCTTATTTTAACTCTCTCAAAGACGCTACAGCTTCACGCCAAACTTCGCCCCCACGTTTTCCAGGTCCTTCACCACTGCATCCAGCAGCGGCAAGCCCTCTAGGAGCCGGTGCGCCGCCATCTCGCGCTCGGGGTCGCCGGGGATGAGGACGTGCTTGCCTTCCACGGCTTTCGCTTCGCGGAAAGTCGTTATCCAGTTGTCCATGTGGCTCTTAAATTCATCGGCGGGGCGGAAGGCATCGACGCGCATGGCCCCAAAAAAGTGCCCTAGGCCCTGGCCCACGGGGTTGGCCGAGGGCTGCAAGAAGGCTACGAAGGGCGGCACCCACGGGCCATAATTAGCCCCGCTGAGCACGGCCGAAAAGATGTCAACTACCGCGCCTAGGCCGTAGCCTTTGTGCGAGCCGGTTTCGCCGCCCAGGGGCTGCAAAGCCCCGCCATTTTTCACGGCGTTGGCGTCGGTGCTGGGGCGGCCGTCGGCGTCCTGCGCCCAGCCCTGCGGGATGGGCAGGTTCTTGCGCTGCGCTATTTCGAGCTTGCCGTTGGCAGCGGTGGTAGTGGCCATGTCGAGCACAAAATCGGGCTGCTCGCCAGCGGGCACGGCCACGGCTATCGGGTTGGTACCTAGGAGGCGTTCAAGCGAATACGTGGGCGCGACCAGCGGCGAGGCGTTGGTCATGGCCACGCCTATCATGTCTTGCGCCAGGGCCAGCATGGCGTGGTAGCCCGCAATACCGAAGTGATTGGAATTCTTAACCGATACCCAGCCAGTGCCCACTTGCGCGGCCTTTTGCATGGCAATGCGCATGGCCTTGGGCCCTACTACCAGCCCCAGGCCGCCGTCGCCATCGACCACGGCGGTGCTGGGCGTTTCGTAGGTGACGCCTACGCGGGGCGTGGCGTTGATGCGGCCCGCCTCCCAGAGGCGCACGTAGCCCGAAAGGCGCGCCACGCCGTGCGAATCGACGCCGCGCAAGTCGGCCGAAAGCAGGGTTTCGGTGGCGAGGGTGGCATCGGCGGGCGGGCAGCCGATACTCAGAAAAACCTGCTCGGCGAAGGCGAACAGCTGTTGGTAGGAGAACGTCATGGCGGGAAGAGGCAGCCCGGTTAGCTCGCGAAGGCGCGGCATTTGGGCGGATTGGTGTAACACACAAACCTACTACTCTTCTAAAAAGCGCTGAGGCTGCAAGGTCCTTGAAGAAATTTTGTGATTGTATATCAGTTGCTTGAATATTTTCAACGTAAATTTTAGTTATAAACTAAAATTTACGTTGAAAGGTAGCGTACTTCGTTTTGTCAAGCAAATCAATCGCTTATGTCTACTCTCTTTCCCGAACTCACCCGCGCCGAAGAGCAGGTGATGCAAATACTCTGGCAGCGCGGCCCCAGCGCCGTGAAGGACGTGCTGGCCGACCTGCCCGCGCCCGCGCCGGCCCTCACCACGGTAAGTACCATCGTGCGGATTCTGGAGCAAAAAGGCTTCGTGGGCTACGAGCCGGTGGGGCGCGGCTACCGCTACCACGCCCTGGTAGCGCAGGATGACTACCGGCGCTTTTCGTTGCGCAAGCTGCTGCAGGGCTATTTCGGCGGCTCGTTTACCCAACTCGTTTCCTTCTTCGCCCAAGACGAAAACCTCGACGCCGCCCAGCTCGATGCTCTGCTGCGCCAAGCCCAGGCCGATGCCCCGCCGACCGCCGAAACCTCACCCGAAACCGACCCGCAGCCATGAGCGCGCCTTTCCTCTTGACCTGGCTGGCGGGTACGCTGCTGCCTCTGGGGGCCCTATGGCTGGTGTATAGGCTGGCGCTGCGCGGCGAGCGCTGCTTTGGCTACAACCGGGTCTTCTTGCTGCTGGCCCCGATTTTGGCGGCCGCGCTGCCGCTACTGCCGCGCCCAGCTATGCCGCTGTGGCTCAACAGCCCCGCCGTGGCGGTGGCCGCCAGCAAGACCGGCGTGTCGGTGCTGCTGCCGACGGTGCAGCTAGGTCAGGGGCCCACGCCTGCCGCCGAGTGGTCGGTCTGGACGTGGCTCATCGTTATTTATGTAGCTGGCGTGGCATTCGGCCTCGGGCGGCTCGCCTGGCAGGCCGGCCGCTTGTGGGCCCTGGGCCGCCGCTTGCCCCGCGAGGTGCGGCCGGGCTACGTGCTGGCCTACACCGGCGGGCGGCTGCCCACCAGCTCGTTTGGGCGCGTCGTTTTTTGGGATGAAACGGCGGGCTTGGCCCAGGCCGAAGCCGCTGCCGTGCTAGCGCACGAAGTGGCCCACGTGCAGCAGCGGCATACCCTCGATGTGCTGTGGCTCGAAGCCTGGCGCGCCGTGCTCTGGCCCAATCCCTTTGCGCACCTGCTGCTGCCTGGTATGCGCCTCACCCACGAGCTACTGGCCGACGAGGCTGCCGCGCCCGAAACGGGGGCTACCGCTTACCCCACGCTGCTGGCCCGGCTGGCGGCGCAGCAATTCAATCGAGTAGCCTATTCTGCTTTGCTTCAACCCTTCACGTTTTCCTTCACCCTCACCCGCATTGCCATGTTACAAAATCAAAACCCCGTGCGCCGCTGGAAGCAGTGGCTTGTGCTGCCCGCGTTAGGTGGGTTGTTCTTCGTCGGTAGCCACGCGGCGCTTGCGCAGGTCGGACCGGTGCCTATGGACGCGCAGCAGAAGGCCATTAAAGATGATATTAAGCGCAAGCTGCGTTTGGCAATGCATGAAGATTCTATGCGTACGGGTGGCAAGTTTGAGCCAGGTACTATGCAGCAGTTCAACGTCACCAATATGGACAAACCAGGTGAGGCGGTTGTTACTATCACACGAGTGCCGATACCGCCAAATCCTCCGCAGCAAGTAACGAGCAGTGGCCATAAGGTTTATACCTTCGTAGAGCAAATGCCGCAGCTGTCCGGTGGCGGCGGAATGCAGGCGCTGATGCAGGCAGTGCAAAGCAAAATCAGCTACCCGAAGGCCGCGCCCGGCGAGGTGCTGCCCAGCGGCCGGGTCTTTGCCAGTTTTGTAGTGGACACTGACGGCACCGTGCAGGATGCCAAAATAGTGAAAGGCCTGAGCCCAGCTTTCGATGCTGCCGTACTGGCCGCCGTGCAGCAATTACCGCGCTTCGAGCCTGGCAAACAGAATGGGCAGCCAGTAGCAGTAGCGTATACTTTGCCAGTTGAGTTTAAGGCCAAGCCCTAATAAGCTTCATTCAATCCGTTTAGCAATTCGTCATCATGAAAACGCCCCGTCTCGCCACCGTGCTCTACAAGATACTTACCGCGTTTGTGCTGATTCTACTTGTCCTCCGCATCAATCATCAGCTATCAACCGAAAGCTTCTGGCTGCTTTTCAGCCTCAATTTGGTGCTGGGTATTCTGGTCCGGCGGCTACCTGGGGTGCAGGCCAAAAAGGCGTAAAACCGAGCCTATTGCTGCTGCTGTTGCTGCTGTTGCTCCCAGGTAATGTACTTGCGGTACGAGTTCATGGGTGGCATGGCCTGGGCGGGCGACTGCTGCACGTAAACCGGGGCTTCGGGCACCTCGTTGCCGGGGATGGGGCGGCCATTTTCGATGTGGACTGACACCTCTAGCGTGTGCGCGCCAGTGCCTTTGTAGGTGCCTTTTACGGGGGTGCAGTCGGCAAAATTGCGGCCGATGGCCATGCGCACGTGCCCGTCGTTGACGATGCAATTATTCGTCGGGTCGAGGCCCAGCCAGCCGTAGAAGGGTACGTATACCTCAACCCAGGCGTGGGTGGCGCCCGCGCCGCGTACGCCTTCCTCGCGGGGGCACACGTAGCCGCTCACGTAGCGGGCGGGCAGGCCGGTGAGGCGCAGTAGGTAAATGAGCAGGTGCGTAAAGTCCTGACACACACCCGCCCGGCCGCGCCAAATGTCTTCCAGCGGCGTTTCGATGCTCGTGACCCCTTGCTGGTACTGAAAGTTATCGTGTACGTACTCCGAGAGTTCGAGCGCCTGCTTTAAAGGCTTGGCCCCGAAGGTAATAATGCTGCTCAGCGCCTGCCGAATCTCGGGCTCCAGCTCCGAGTGCGCTACTTTCAGGAAGTCCATAAACTCGACGTTGGTGCGCAAGCCCGCCAGGTTTTCCCACTGGGCGGCGGCCGTTTCCTCGTCCATCGGAAACTGAATGGCGTGCGTTTCAACCTCGGCCACCGATTCTATCAGCAGCTCGGCGTGCGGCTGAATGAGCGAAAACACGCCCACCTGATTGCCAAAATAGTCGGTAAACAGCGCTACTTCTGGTTGCCCCGTGATGCTGACGGCGTGGCTGCGCACCGTCAGCCGGTGGTCAGGCAGCGGGTATATCATCAGCTGGTTGGCGCAGTCGATAACGGGCGCAGCGTAGGCGTAGCGCGTGCGGTGCAAGATTTTATAAATGGACATAATTCATTTAGCAGTTAACATTTATCATTTAACAATCAAGTATTTGTAGAACGAGAATTGGTGTTCTTTAGGGCATCTATCAGGCAGCGGAGAAAGAGCTGTTAAATGATAATTATCCACCAAAATACTGGTTGCTCAGCGCCGCCGTCACTTCCAATAGTTCGGCTCGCACTTGACTCAAAAATTGCCCTAGCGCGCCATCTCGCTGCGGGTGCATAGTGCTGTAGGCCACCGTAGTGCGCGCCTTACCGATTAGGAAGCGCAGCTGCTCGTAGCTCTCGGGGCGGCTTTTGTCCTTGAGGCGCTCGCAGTAGCGTAGCAGTTGCTCAAGGCTGTAGCGTAGCGAGTGCGGAAAGTCGGAATTATAGAGCACCAGCTCCAGCACGCTGGTGGCGTCGATTTGGCCCTGGTATGTCTTGACATACAACTCGTAGCCGAGCAGTCCGAAGAGTAAATAGCGTAGCTCGGGCGAGTGGGCGGTGTCTTCCTGCCCAAAAAGGTGCTCGTTGAGGGTCAGTAAATCAACGGTTTGCAGCGCTCGCTCTAGAAACTTGCCCAGCTTGAGGTAGATGTAGCCTTCGTCGCGGGGCATGGTATTTTGCACCGTGCCCACGTAAAGCGTGCTCTGCTGCGTGAGCGCTTCGAAGCCCGAAACGGGGTCTTCGCCCAGCGTGAGGTGCGCCACTTCGTCGCTCCGAATGAGGTGGTAATAGTCATTCAAGCTTTGCCACACTTCCTTGGTAATGTGGTCTTGCACGGCACGCGCATTTTCGCGGCCGCGCACGATATTATGGTACACCGAAGCGCCGTTTTCGCGGTCAAAAATGAGGTGGTAGAGCACCTGCGGCGTGTGCGGCGCTTTCTTGGCAATGTCCTCGTCGCTGAGGTCGCCGAAGGTGTGCAGCAGCGGTTGCCAGCCCCAGTAGTGCGGCTCGTCCTGCGAGGCAATGTACTGAATACGAATGACCTGTAGCATGGCCTGGGTGCGCTCCATGTAGCGGCCCAGCCAGTAGATAGTATCGGCAACTCTTGACAGCATAATGTCGTGTGCTAGCGTGTAACCCCACCCCCCGGCCCCCTCCCCTCCGGGAGAGGGGGAGCCTGACGAGAATTGAGAGTTATGAGTTAAAAGTGATGAGTTAGCAAAGCGACGTAATCCTTATCTGGCGTCAGGCTCCCCCTCTCCCGGAGGGGAGGGGGCCGGGGGGTGGGGTTACACGTCAGGGCTTAATTCCCCAGTACCCACGTATCCTTACTGCCCCCGCCCTGCGACGAATTCACAATCAACGACCCCTCGCGCAGGGCCACCCGCGTGAGCCCGCCCGGCACGATATCAATGCCGTTTGGCCCGCACAGCGCAAACGGCCGCAGGTCGATGCGGCGCGGCTGCAACTTGCCGTCGATATAACAAGGAGTGGACGAGAGGCTGATAATCGGCTGCGCGATAAAGCTGCGCGGGTCGGCGGTGATGGCCTGCCGAAAATCGGCCATTTCGGCCTCCGTGGCGGCACTGCCGATGAGCATACCGTAGCCGCCGCTTTCGTTGGTGCGCTTGATTACCATCTTATCCATGTCCTTGAAAACCAACTCGCGGTGTTCGGCGTTTTCGAGCTGGTAGGTGGGCACGTTTTTCAGAATCGGCTCCTCGTTGAGGTAGTAGCGTATCATATCGGGCACGTAGCAGTACACGGCTTTGTCGTCGGCCACGCCGTTGCCGGGTGCGTTCACGATGGCCACGTTGCCCTTGCGGAAGGCCCAGTAGAGGCCCGGCACGCCGAGCGCGCTATCGGGCCGAAAAGCCAGCGGGTCGAGAAACTCATCATCGACGCGGCGGTAGATAACATCCACTTTTTCCAGCCCTTTCGTGGTTTTCATGTACACGAAGTGGTTGTGCACGATGAGGTCGCGGCCTTCCACCAGCTGAATGCCCATGAGGCGGGCCAGCGTGCTGTGCTCAAAATACGCCGAGTTGTAGATGCCCGGCGACAGCAATACTACCGTTGGGTCGCTGGTTTGGCGGTCGGCCAGGGCTTGCAAATTGCGGTACAGCAAATCGGGGTAGTCCTTGACGGGCAGCACGTTGCTCTTAGGCAGCAGGTCGGGAAAAATGCGGTACGTGATGCTCCGGTTTTCCAGCATGTACGACACGCCGGAGGGCGTACGCAGGTTGTCTTCGAGCACGTAAAACTCACCGTCGTGGTCCCGAATCAGGTCCACGCCCGCAATGTGCGTGTACACATCGTGCGGCACCTGCACGTTCATCATCTCGCGCAAAAACTGCGGGCACGAGTACACCAACGCCGCCGGCACTACACCATCCTTGAGGATAAACTGCTGATGGTAAATATCTTTCAAAAAGATATTGAGCGCCTTCAGCCGCTGCTTGATGCCCGCCTCGATGCGCAGCCACTCGCTGTTGGAGATGATGCGCGGAATAACATCGAACGGAAATATCTTCTCAATGCCCTCGCCGCTGCTGTACACCGTGAACGTAATGCCTTGGCTCATAAAGAGCTTTTTGGCCAGCTCGTCTTTGCGCGTCATTTCGGCACCGGCCAGGTTAGCGAGGGCCGCCACAAAAGCCTGGTACTCGGGCCGCACGTCACCGGCCCGAAACATCTCGTCCCACACCTGGGGCTGCTCGGGGTAAGAGCGGAGTAGCGGGTTGGTCGGCATAAAAAGACAAGGTGATTTTTGAAAGGCATTTTGCAGATTCCTCTACAAAAGCTGAAGATTAGGGGCTAAATAAACAACGAAAAATCCCAAGTCCGGTTGGTTTGCCAGCAAGGTGCCTTGCAAAAAGACAGGCATTTCACAGAATGACGCGTTGTAATGCGGGGTAGCACTCCGTTTCGCGCGAGGTCGAGCTCGGATACGGAAACGGAGTGCGTATCTCTCAACTTCACTGTCGTTTCCCCGTTCATAGCCGCGATATCAAGCCGATTATACGTGAAACTCTTTACCTGTACCCATTGCGGGCAAGTGCTGTATTTTGAAAACAGCCAGTGCGAAAAATGCCATTACTCACTGGGTTTCGAGGCCACCCAGCTCCAACTGCGGCCACTGGTAGCCGAGCCCGACGGCCATAGCTACCGCATTTATAACGAGCCAACTAGCTGCACCTACACCTATTGCCAAAATCACGAGCACCACGCCTGCAACTGGCTAGTGCCCGCCGATAGCGCCACGCCCTTTTGCCTGGCCTGCGACCTCAACCGCACCATTCCCGACCTGCGCCAGCCCGGTTTTTTGCAGCGCTGGCAGGACATCGAAGTAGCCAAGCACCGCCTTGTGTACAGCCTGCTGTGCCTACACCTGCCCGTGGTCAGCAAGCGCGTGTACCCCGACGAAGGCCTGCAATTTGACTTCAAAGCCGACGAAAGCCCCGAGCAGCGCGTCATGACGGGCCACGACAACGGCCTCATCACCATTAATATAGCCGAGGCCGATGCCATCGAGCGCGAGCAGGCGCGCCAGTCCATGCACGAGTTGTATCGCACGCTATTGGGCCATTTTCGGCACGAAGTGGGCCACTACTATTGGGACCGCCTCATCGCCGATTCGCCTAACCTGGAGGAGTTTCGCCAGCTTTTTGGCGACGACCGCCAGGACTACGGCGAGGCGCTCAAAAAGCACTACGCCCAAGGCGCGCCGCCCGACTGGCAGCAGCACTTCATCAGCTCCTACGCCACCAGCCACCCCTGGGAGGACTGGGCCGAAACCTGGGCGCACTACCTGCACATTATCGACACGCTGCAAACCGGCCACGCCTACGGCCTGCGCCTAGAGCCGCTCGAAGAGCTATCGGAGCAAGGCCTGCGCGCCGCCATCCAAGACCCGTACCAAGTAGCTGATTTTGGGCAGATTATGGCTATGTGGCTGCCGCTCACGTTTGCCCTCAATAGCCTGAACCGCAGCATGGGCCAGTCCGACCCATATCCGTTTATCATCAGCCCCGACGTGCAGCGCAAGCTCGCCTTCATTCATAAGGTGGCGGGCAATAGGGTAGGGCTGGCCAGCCGGGAAGGTGTAGCGTAAGCTTTAGCTTGCGAGCGAGCGCAGCGAGCAGCGGCGTAGGCAAACGTCTGATAACGTGGCTGCTCGCTGCGCTCGCTCGCAAGCTAAAGCTTACGCTACACTGAATGCTACTTGCCTAGCAACTCGGCCAGCAGCCCTTCTTTCAGGGCAAAGGCCGAGGTCGTAATGCGCGTCAAACAATAGGTTTTCAACACGTATTCTACAATTATGCTGGCTACCACCAGCATGTCGGCCCGCATCGGGAACATGCCGGGTAAGGCCACGCGCTCGTCGTGATTCAGCGTGAGTAGCTGCGCAAAATGATGCTCAAAATTGCTCACGGAGAGCCACGTGCTAGGTGGCAATTCGGCCTCGGTACGCACGCGGCCCACCGTAAGGTCGGCCAGCGTGTCGAAGCTGCCCGAGCTGCCGACGAGCCCGGCCAGGGGTTTGTGCTCGGCGATGGCAATGGTGAGGGGTGCCAATATTTCGGCTAGGTAAGCTATTTCGGCGCGCAGGCTTTCGCGGGGAAAAACGCCGCTGGGGTCCGGAAAAAACTTATCGAGCAGCCGCTGCGCCCCGATTTCAAAGCTCTGCTTCCAAAAAATCGTGTCCTCGTTGGCGATAATAAACTCGACCGAGCCGCCGCCGATGTCCATTAATAGGTGTTTTTCTTGTCCCAGGGCCACCGCCTGGCGGATGCCTTTGGCAATCAATTCGGCCTCGCGTCCGCCGGGGATTACCTCGACCTGAATACCGGTTTGGTCCAGAATATCGCGCACCAAATCGGGGCCGTTGCGCGAGACGCGCATGGCGCTGGTGGCCGTGGCGCGCACTTCCGTAACCTGGTGCAGCTCGATTTCTTCCTTGAAGCCGCGCACCGTTTGCAGGGCGCGGGCGTAGGGCGCGGGCGCAATTTCGCCCTTGCTGATGCCACCTTCGCCGAGGCGCACGCCCACCTTGGTGCGCACCAGTATGTGCGGCGGCTGGCCGGGCCGGTCTTCCACAATAAGCAAGTGGAAGGTATTGGTACCCATGTCGATAAGGGCCAGGCGGCGGTGGTGCGATAACGTCTGGTGCATATAAAAAAGGAAATTAAACTAGCTGGTGTAAATTGGCCACAGGCCGCAAGATAGGGGCCGTGGCGCACGGATAACACTGAGCGGCTACCCGCGTAAAACCCCAGGTATGCGTGACAAAGAACTGGTTTCTACCAAGAAATGCCCGCACTGCCAGCAGTGGTCAAGCTGGCAAATGCGGCCCACCGACGAGTGCGAGCACTGCGGCCAACTGCTTGACCCGCAGGGCCACAGCCGGGCGCAGCAGCAAGCCGCCGCCGAGCAAGAAAAGCCGACAATTCGGCTGCTTGATATAGGGCCGGAGGACAAAGGATTTACGCGTTTTTGGAAGACCATGGTGCGTGGCGGGCAGCTGTTGTTCATTGCCCTCATGGGCTTTTTCATCTGGCTGGTCACTGCCATTGCCTCGTAGCGCCCACCCGCTCGCCGGGCTGCGCCACCCGCTGGTAGTGGGCGCCGCGCTGGCGTATGGCAGCGGCCAGCTCATGCGCCGCTGGCTGCACTGGCCGCTGCCACCGCTACTGGCGGCGTACATGGGCGATTTGCTGTGCCTGCCACTCATGCTGAGCGTGGCCCTGGCCCTGCACCGCGTGCTCATTTGCCGCACGGGTACGCTGCCGGGCTTCTGGGTGGTAGCCGCCTGGCTGGCCGTGTCGGTCTGGTTTGAGGGCCTGCTGCCGCTGTGGTCGGCCCAGGCCACTGCCGACCCGCTCGATGTACTAGCCTATGCCCTAGGCGGTTTAGCCTTTCAGCGGTGGCTCAATAAGCCACCCGCGGCCCGCGCGCTAGGTGGCAAACCGGCAGAACGTGCCCAGCGGTAGCTTGCGCTGGCTGGCGTCGTGCAAGTAGATTTCGCCTAGCTCACGCACGGCTTTCTTGCCGGGGAAAATGGCCTGGGTCAGGTTATCCAAAATCAAGGCCGAAAAGCCCAGCGAGTACAGGTTTACCACGAAAAAATGGTCCTCCGGGTCGAGCAGCTGCTGGCTGAGCTTGAGCAGCTCGTTGAGCTCGTCTTCGAGCTGCCACTTTTCGCCGTTGGGGCCGCGGCCGTAGGCGGGCGGGTCCAGGATGAGGCCCTGGTATTTGCTGCCGCGCTTCACTTCGCGGCGCACGTATTTCATGGCATCTTCGACCAGCCAGCGCACGCCGTCGAGGTTGCTGGCCTCCATGTTGTCGCGGGCCCAGAAGTTGACCTGCTTTACCGAGTCGAGGTGCGTTACGTCGGCCCCGGCGGCGCGGGCGGCCAGCGTGGCCGCGCCGGTGTAAGCAAACAGGTTGAGCACGCGCGGCAGCTTGGCCTGGCGCTTACGGGTCTGGTTATAAATGAATTGCCAGTTGGGGTCTTGCTCCGGAAATAAGCCGACGTGCTTGAACGACGACAAACCCAGGCGGAAGCGCAGCTTCAGGCCATCGGGCCGCTCGTAGGCGATAACCCACTGCTCGGGCATGCCTTTTTTGAGGCTCCATTGCCCCTTTTCGGTGCTGCCGGGGGCACGGGCAAAGGTGGCATCAGCGCGTGCCCATTCGCTGGCGGGCAGGGCCATATCCCAGATGGCTTGGGGCTCGGGCCGGGCCAATACGTACTTGCCGAAGCGTTCGAGCTTCTGGAAATTGCCGCTGTCGAGCAGCTCGTAGTCGGGCCAGGGCGAGGTAGTGAGGAAGTCGTACACGGGGCAAAAGTACGGCGGGGGTAGCTTGGACTTTGTAGTCCGAGCGCTCGCGGAGCGAGCATCTACGTTAGCAGACGTTCGCTTACGTGGGATGCTCGCTCCGCGAGCACTCGGACTACAAAGTCCAAGCTACATCCTGCCCGCGCCACCGTTCGCCGAAAGGGGGCCGCCCGGCCTCTACCTCGGCTGTAACTTTACTTGATGTTTCCCACCCACCCTAAAAAAACTCTTATACTGCTTGTTGCCTTGGCCGGGCTAGGTGCGTGCACCAGCCCAACCGCCACGGCGCCAGAAGAAGAATATTACGACTGCCGCGAGGTGTACGAGCCTATTCGGGGCCAGCTAGTCGACCGCAATGGCGAGCCGCTGGTAGCCACGCGGGCGCACTACACCCTCACGCTGCCCAAGCTGGCCGAGTTTGATACTGTGGCCTTTAACCAGCTGATGGGCTGGCCCGAAGGGGCGTTGCAGGCGCGGGTATTCGCGGCCCGTCTACCTGCCATTCCGCCACCCCGCCGCCCCGACCCAGTGCCCGATTCGCTGGGCGTTATTACCCCCGATACGGCCAAGCCCAAGCCAGCGCCGCCTAGGGTGCAACGCTGGCCTATCGAGTTGATGCTCACGCAGACTGAGGCGGCCAACCTGCGCCACCACGCCAGCGAGTGGCCGGGGCTGGTGGTGCGCCGCCGCCGCGAGCGCACCTACCTCACCCAAGTAGCCGCGCCAGTGCTGGGCTACCGGCCCGCCGATGCCGCACCCTTTCTATACCTGGCCCAAAAGCTGGCCCGCGGCCGCTACTACCGCCTGCGCAACCCGGGCATCGAGGGCTATTATAACAACCTGTTGACTGGCCATCGCGGCGCGTACCACCCGCGCACCGATGGCCACGGCCGCGTGCACGGCCGCTGGGCCGCCGACACCATTTACCAGGCTGGCCAGGACTTACACCTCAGCCTTGATGCCAAGCTGCAAGCCTACGCCGAGCGTCTTTTGGGCGAGCGGCGCGGCTACATCGTGGCTCTGGAGCCCAGCACCGGCGAAATCCTGGCCTGCGTGTCGGCGCCTTCCTACGACCCCGCTGTGCTCACCGCGCCCGGCCGCAACGCGGAGCGACTGGCCTTGCTGCGCGACGATGAAAACCGCCCGCTGCTCAATCGGCCCGCCGTGGCGGCCAGTCCGCCCGGCTCGGTTTTTAAGCTTGTGAATGCCGCCGTGGCTTTGCAGCTCGGGGCCATCACCGACCACACGCCGTTCCGTTGCGACCAATCGCTCATCAATTGCGTGCACCCGCACCCGCAGGCCCAAAACCTCACAATGGCCCTCAAATACAGCTGCAACCCGTATTTCTACCAGGTGCTGCGGGCGGTGGTAGAGCCCCGGCCCGATTCGGCCGCCACGCTGGCCGATACCGTAGTGGCTCGCCACACCAACCTGGGCGCGTGGCGGCGCTACGTGCGCTCGTTCGGGCTCGACACGCTGCTGGGCGTAGATATTGCCCGCGAACAGCCGGGTTTTTTGCCCACGCCGGCTTATTACGACAAGGCGCGCCGCACCAAAAACTGGAACTTCAAATCTATCTACTCGCTCAGCATTGGGCAGGGCGAAATCAATCTCACGGGCCTGCAAATGGCGAATGTGCAGGCCATTATTGCCAACCGGGGTTGGTTTATTACGCCACATTTTGTGAAGGCGATTGGCAATTCTAAAAAGCCCCTACCGCGCTTCACCGAAAAGCACCGCACTTTGGTTGATAGCGTCAATATCGCCGCCCTTGTGCCCGGTATGGTGGCCGCCATGCAGCACGGTGGCACCGCCGAGCTAGCCAGCCTCGCCGATGTCGGCATCACGGTAGCCGGCAAAACCGGCACCGTGCAAAACGATGAGGGCGACGACCACGCCACCTTCGCCGGCTTCGCCCCGGCCACCAAGCCCAAGATTGTGGTGGCGGTTTATATCGAAAATGCGGGCTTCGGTGGCCTCTCGGCCGCGCCCTGCGCGGCCCTCGTGATGGAGAAGTATCTGAAGGGCCACATTGCGCCCAAGCGTAAGAAGTGGGAGAACTGGCTGCGGTGTGGGAATCTGGCGAGCCAGCGGCATTAGCTGCCCGGACGTAGCGCCTTATCCCCGGCCACTCTCCGAAAAGGATGGGAGGAGCCGACCGTATCCGAACTGCGATTCTCTGTTCTTTGGAATACAATAAAAAAGGCTTTCAGCATCGCTGAAAGCCTTTTTTATTTTTTAACTTTATCGTCAGGCCTCTCCCTCTCCGAAAAGGAGAGGGGGCTGGGGATAAGTGCCTACGTTCGGGCAGTCTACTTCACCGTTGCCAGCTGCAATTCCCCGTCCTTCAACATTGCCGCCGAGGCCGTCACTTTCACTGCCCCCGCCGTGGTGCCAGCCTGCACTATCGCCACCAGTTGCCCCTTAAAGGCGTGCATCTTAGGCGTTTGGAAGGCTTCCAGGTTGGTGGCATCGCCGTTGCCGATGGCGCGGAAAGTGCCCGTGCCGCTCACTATGAAGCGTAACTCATCGGTAGCATCGGGGCAGAGGTTGCCCTGCGCGTCTTCGACGCGGGCGGTGACGTAGGCCAAATCCTGGCCATCGGCGGCTAGCTTCTGGTGGTCGGTGCTGAGCTTGATGTGGTGGGGGGCGCCGGCGGTGCGCACTTCTTCGGTGCCAATAGTTTTGCCTTGGGCATCGTAGGCGACTACTTTAATAGTGCCGGGCTGATACACCACGTCTTTCCACTGGAGGCGGTAGCGGGTTTGTGGGTCGGTGGCGCCGGCGGTGGCTTTGGTTTGGCGGCCCTGGCTTTTACCGTTTACGAACAGCTCGGCCGATGTGCCGTTGGTGTAGCAAAATACGGGCGTTACCTGGCCTTCGCGGCCGGGCCAAGTCCAGTGGGGCAGCAGGTGCACGGTGGGCTGGCTGGGGTTCCAGCGGGCGCGGTAGAGGTAGTAGCGGTCCTTGGGCTGGCCGGCCAAGTCGATGATGCCGAAATATGAGCTGTGCGAGGGCCATTTTTCATCGTAAGGTGTAGGCTCGCCGAGGTAGTCGAAGCCCGTCCATACAAACTCGCCCATCGCGTAGGGCAGGTCATCCTGGGCCGCAAACTCGATGTCGGGAATCTGTGACCAGCGGCAGTATTCAAGGTCGTAGGAGGACGACTGATTATCCGGATATTGCTTGTCCTTGGCTAGCTCGGCCGGAAATTTATACACCCCGCGCGAGCTCACGGTCGAGGCCGTTTCGGAGCCCAAAAGGAAGCCTTGGGGCAGCTTTTTGATGGCATCGGGGTAGAGCATGGGCTTGTAGTTGAAGCCCGGAATGTCGAGCACGGCGGCGATGCCGTACTTAAAATCGTCGGCGTAGCGGTCCATGCCCATGGTTACGGGGCGGGTGGGGTCTTCGCGGTGCACGATGTCTTGCAGGCGCTTAGCAATGGCCGGGCCTTCGGGGCTGCTCTGGTCGGGCACCTCGTTGCCGATGCTCCACATGATGGCCGACGGGTGGTTGCGGTCGCGGTGTACCATGTTGGTGAGGTCTTTTTCCACCCACTGGTCAAAATACTGGCTGTAGCCGTTCTTCACCTTCGGTTTCTTCCACTCGTCAAATGACTCAACCATTACCATGAAGCCCATTTCGTCGCAGAGCTGCATGAGCTCGGGCGCGGGCATGTTGTGCGAGGTCCGGATGGCGTCGCAGCCCATATCCTTGAGAATGGTGAGCTGGTGGCGCAGCGCGGCCACATTAATGGCCGCGCCCAGCGGGCCCAAATCGTGGTGGTTGCACACGCCCTTAAACTTGCGCGGCTGGCCATTGAGCGAGAAGCCTTTTTCCTTCTCAAACTTGAAGCTGCGAATACCGAACGGCGTCTTGTACGCGTCCTGTACCGTGCTGCCGCTTAGTATTTTGGTTTCGGCTGTGTACATATCCGGCGTTTCGGGCGACCACAGCGAAGGCGATTTTACGGTGAAACTCTGCTCGGTCTCCGCGCCCACTTTCACGGGCGTGGTAGCGGTGGCCACGACCTTGCCGCTGGCATCGCGCAAGTCGGTTTTCAGGGTCAGGCCGGTGGTGCCGGCGGGCGCTTCTACTTTAGTTTTAAGCTTTACACTAGCTGAGGCGGCCGATACCTCGGGCGTGGTGAGGTAGGTGCCCCACACCGGCACGTGCGCGCCCTGCGTCGTGATGAGGTGCACGTTGCGGTACAGGCCTGCGCCGGGGTACCAGCGCGAGGCCTCGGTCTGGTTTTCGAGGCGCACGGCCAGCGTATTCGGCCCTTTGGCTTTTAAATGAGGCGTGATGTCAACCGAGAACGAGTTGTAGCCATAGGGCCAGAACATTACTTCCTTGCCATTGATGTAGACGCGGGCGTTGCTCATCGCGCCATCAAATAGCAGCACGGCCTGGCCGCCTTTGCCTAGCGTGGGCACGGCCAAAGTGCGGCGATACCAGCCCACGCCTATAAAAGGCAGTCCGCCCGTGCGGCCTGACTTTAGGGTGGCTTCCTTCTCACCATTTTGCTCAATCTTAACGACTTGTTGGTCGTTTTTGCCATCAAACGGCCCCGAAATGGCCCAGTCGTGCGGAATGCGGACGGTCTGCCACTTGGTGTCGTTGAAGTCGGGTTTGGCACCGTCGGGTTGGTCGCCTTTGGTAAATTTCCAGTCGCTGGTGAGTAGCGTTTCCTGGCGGGATTGGGCGGCGGCGGGCAAGGTGGCGGCGAGCAGCAGCGCGGCCGTCAAGTGCTTGGGGAAGGGCATAGTGTGGGGATAAAGAACGGCGAGCGGCGCGCGTGGGCCGCCGCTATGGCCCGGCAAGTTAAAGCGGCTGGTTTGGGCCGCGCCCCGATTATGCCGAAATTCGCCAACTTACAGCTGCTTCACATGAGTTTGACCTTCCATAAATACCAGGGTACCGGCAACGATTTTGTCATCATCGACGACCGGGCCGCGCAATTCGACATTACCGACCAGGCGCGTATCGCGGCGCTGTGCCACCGCCGCTTCGGCATCGGGGCCGATGGCCTGATGTTGCTGCGCAACCGCGAAGGCTACGACTTTGAGATGGTGTATTTCAACGCCGATGGTGCGCCCAGCAGCATGTGTGGCAACGGCGGTCGCTGCCTGGTCGCCTTCGCCAAATACCTGGGCGTCATCGATTCTATTGCCAACTTCTTGGCCGTAGATGGCCCGCATGAGGCCCTTGTAGAAGCCGATGGTACCGTGCGCCTCAAGATGATAGACGTGGCCGCCCCGCAGCCCGCCGACGTGGGGGAGGAGGACGTGTTTCTGCACACTGGCTCGCCCCACCACGTGCATTTCCTCGACCCCGAAGAGTCGCCCAGCCTGGCCGAGTTCAACGTCTTTGCCGCCGGCCACGACATTCGCTTCGACCAGGCCTACGACCCCGCCGGCACCAACGTCAACTTCGTTGAAGTGCCTGCTGACCCGGCGCACCCCTGGCCCGTGCGCACCTACGAGCGCGGCGTGGAAAATGAAACCTACTCTTGCGGCACGGGCGTCACAGCGGTAGCGCTGGCCGCTTCGCAGCGCGGCGCCGTGTCGCCGGTGCAGCTGAGCACGCCGGGCGGACTGCTGGAGGTATCATTTGAGCAGCAAGCCGATGGTGGCTTCACGAATGTGTGGCTGAGCGGGCCGGCCGTGCGGGTATTTGGCGGGGAGCTGTAAAACGGAGTGCCACTCCGTTTCTAGGTCTGGGTACGGCCCGAACGCGAAACGGAGTGCCACTCCGTTTTACATTGCCGCTATGACTCTCAGAGCACTTGAACCCGACGATTTAGAATTTTTATTTGCCCTTGAAAACGACCCCGACCTGTGGGCCGCTTCTGACGTGCTACCCGCCCCGATTTCGCGGCACGCGTTGCGCGAATATTTGCGCCACAGCGCCGCCAGTTTGGCGGAGGCTGGACAAATGCGATTGATTATCAGTGCAGAAGATGGACGGGCTGTGGGTACGCTTGACCTGTATGAGTATTCGGCCCTGCACCAACGGGCCGGCGTGGGTATCACGGTGCTCAAAAGTGAGCGGCAGCGCGGCTATGCGCAGCAAGCCCTCGCGAAACTTCTGCCCTATGCCCGTGAGGCCCTGCGACTACATCAGTTATACTGCACGATTGTTGAGGGCAATGCGGCGAGTATCAAGCTGTTCAAAAAAACGGGTTTTCAGGAAATAGGCGTGCGCCGCGACTGGCTACGTAGTAATACCCCCCACGGGTGGATAAATACTGTGGAAATGCAATTTATACTTAGTGAATAAGGGGTGAACTGGGCAAAAACTACTATTTTAAGCCGAGCCATATCCTTTTGGGCAGGTATAACGTAGAATTGTGTAAGTGCTGCCTACCCGCCGGATGTTTTGCCCGGCTCTTGCAGTTCCCAACGCCTTTTCCTGTCTTTTTTTCATGCCGCTTTCTACTCCGGCAGAAGCACCGCTGCGTGCTAATGCCACCGCCCCGGCTGCGGACCAAGCCGAACCAAACAAGCTTACGTATTCGCTGCCCGACCTAGTTTGCTTCGCGCATTTGCACTGGGATTTTGTATGGCAGCGGCCGCAGCACCTATTGTCACGTTTTGCCCAGCACGGCCGGGTTTTTTACGTAGAAGACGCCTTTTTCCACGCCGATGACCTCATCGAGCCGCACATGGAAGTGAAGGAGCGCCAAAACGGCGTAAAAGTATTGGTAGTGCACTTGCCCAACCGCCTGCGCGGCAACGAGCAAGCCAGCGACGAGGCCCAGGTAGCAGTATTAAAGCAGTTTTTTGCCGATAACGGGGTCGATACGTACGTTTTCTGGGTGTATACGCCGATGGCCATGCGCCGGGTACAGCAGTTTCAGCCCGTGCTCACCGTGTACGACTGCATGGACGAGCTGGCCCAGTTCAAGGGTGCCCCGCCCGAATTGCGCCAGCGCGAGCAAGAATTATTCAAGCAAGCCGACCTCGTATTCACTGGCGGCCAGCGCCTTTACGAGTCCAAGCGCGAGCAGCACGCCGATGCCCACTCCTTCCCGAGCAGCATCGATAAGGCCCATTTTGGCCAGGCTCGCAACCCCGAGCTGGCCGAGCCGGCCGACCAGGCTAGCATCCCGCACCCACGCATTGGTTTCTTCGGTGTGGTAGACGAGCGGCTCGATATTGAGCTACTTGGCCAGCTCGCCACCAACCATCCGGAGTGGCAATTCGTAATAATCGGGCCGGTGGTTAAAATCGACCCCGCCATCCTGCCGCATAACGCCAACATTCACTACCTCGGCGGCAAGAATTACCAGGAATTACCCGCTTACCTGCGTGGCTGGGACGTAGCCACGCTGCTATTTGCCCGCAACGAGAGCACCGAATTTATTTCGCCCACCAAAACGCCTGAGTATCTGGCCGCTGGCCGCCCTGTAGTAAGCACTAGCATCCGCGATGTGGTGCGCCCCTACGGCGACCTGAACTTGGTGCAGATTGCCGACGACCCCAAGGAATTTGGCCAAGCCATTGCCATCGCACTCGAGCAAGGCAAAGACGCCGACTGGCGCACCCGTACCGACGACTACTTGGCCACCATTAGCTGGGATTTGACCTGGCAGAACATGGTGAACCTGATGCAAGACCGCCTCGCCGCGAAAACCGAAACTTCGGCCGCGGCCACTGCCTGAGAATACGCTTACGCCTGCTCATTAGTCTTTTAACTCCCCATTTCTTAACTACCCTTTATGTTCGACTATCTCATCGTAGGGGCCGGCTTCGCTGGCAGCGTGCTAGCCGAGCGGCTAGCTACCCGCAGCAACAAAAAAGTGCTCATCATCGACAAGCGGAGCCACATTGGGGGTAATGCTTACGACTGCTACAACGATGATGGCATCCTGATTCATAAGTACGGCCCGCACATCTTTCACACCAATTCGAAGGATGTATTTGACTACCTCGGCAATTTTACCGAATGGCGCCCATACGAGCACCGTGTGCTCGCTTCGGTAGATGGCCAACTGGTGCCGATGCCGATTAACCTCGACACCATCAACAAGCTGTATGGCTTGAATTTGACCAGCTTCCAGGTAGAAGAATTCTTCGCCTCGGTAGCCGAAGAAGTGTCGGAAATAAAAACGTCGGAAGACGTAGTAGTGAGCAAAGTAGGCCGCGAACTATACAACAAATTCTTCAAGAACTACACCAACAAGCAGTGGGGCCTCGACCCCTCGCAGCTGGATAAGTCGGTGACGAGCCGCGTGCCCACCCGCACCAACCGCGACGACCGGTATTTCACCGATACCTTCCAGGCCATGCCGCTTCACGGCTACACGCGGATGTTTGAGAACATGCTCAACCACCCGAATATCAAGATAATGCTGAATACTGACTACCACGAAGTGATTAAGTTTATCCCCTTCAAGGAGATGATTTTCACGGGCCCGGTAGACGAGTATTTCGACTTCAAATTCGGCAAGCTGCCTTACCGCTCGCTCGAGTTCAAGCATGACACGCTCAACAAGGAGCAGCACCTCGCCGCGCCGGTAGTGAACTACCCCAACGAGCACGCCTACACCCGTATCACGGAGTTCAAGGCCCTCACCGGCCAGAGCCACCCCAAAACGGCTATCGTGTACGAGTACCCGCAGGCCGAAGGCGACCCGTACTACCCCGTACCGATGCCCCAAAATGCCGAGCTGTACGCCAAGTACAAGAAGCTTGCTGACGAGACGCAGGGCGTTCATTTCGTAGGCCGTCTTGCTACCTACAAGTACTACAACATGGACCAGGTAGTGGCCCAAGCGCTGACGCTTTACAAAAAGCT